>Ga0209168_10000268_pt1 | contig 56915 bp, 45 predicted proteins | sample Coa_R1_FD_187156 | JGI IMG/M metagenome (GOLD analysis project Ga0209168, IMG submission 187156) | Surface soil microbial communities from Centralia Pennsylvania, which are recovering from an underground coalmine fire - Coalmine... | ecosystem: Environmental > Terrestrial > Soil > Unclassified ...
CCGCCGCCGTTGCCGTTATTGCTCCCGCCGCTCCCGGAGCCACCACCGCTGCCGGACCCGTTCCCGTTGTCGCTGCCGCCGTTCCCACCCTCGCCACCGTAACCGCCCGTGCCTGAGTTCAGACCCGAAGCGCCGATGCCACTGTCGTAGTTGTTGCCGGCGCCGCCGCTGTTGTTGCTACCGCCCGCACCACCAGCACCGCCCGATCCGCCGTTGCCGTTGTTGCTCCCGCCATGACCGGTCGAACCGCTGCCGCTGGACGAGCCGTTGCCGTTCCAGCTGCCGCCGTCGCCTGCGTCACCGCCGGCGCCGCCCGTGCCCGCATCGCCGCCATCGCTGCCGCCTGCGTAGCCAGAACCGTCCGAGGTGGCGCTACCGCCAGCCCCGCCGGTGTTGCTGTTGCCGCCTGCCCCGCCGGCACCGCCGCTCCCAGCGTTGCCGTTGTTGCTGCCACCGGTGGCTGTGCCGCCAGAGGCCGAGCCGTTTCCGTTGTAGCTACCGCCCGAGCCGCCGTCGCCGCCGGAGCCGCCTGTGCCTGCAGCACCGCCGTCGCCGCCGTAGGCGTTCCCATCGCCCGTGGCTGCGCCGCCCTGGCCACCCGTGTTGCTGTTGCCGCCAAGACCGCCCGCGCCGCCGTTGCCGCCGTTGCCGTTCAGGCCGCCACCGGTGGCCGAGCCGCCGTTGGACGATGCGTTTCCGTTATGGTTCCCGCCGTCTCCAGCGCTGCCGCCCTCGCCGCCCGTGCCTGCGTCGCCGCCGTCGCCACCGTAGCCGTTACCACCGGACTTGCCGGGATCGAGATTGCCGTCACCGCCGGTGCCCGCGCCGCCGGCTCCACCCTTGTTGCTGCTACCGCCCGCGCCACCAGCACCGCCGTTGCCGCCGTTGCCGTTGCCGCTGCCAGCGGTCGCCGTGCCGCCAGAGGCCGAGCCGTTTCCGTTGTCGTACCCACCGTCGCCGGCGTAGCCGCCGGAGCCGCCTGTGCCTGCGTCACCGCCGTCGCCGCCGTACCCGTTACCACCATGGGCCGTACCGTCGTCGCCCGTACCACCGGCAACACCGTTCCCGATGCCCTGGCCGCCCTGGCCGGCACCACCCTTGTTGCTGCTACCACCCGCGCCGCCAGCACCGCCGTTTCCGCCGTTGCCGTTACCCGCACCACCGGTGCCTGTGCCACCGCTGGTACCGTAGCCGTTACCGTTCCAACTGCCACCCTCGCCGCCGCCGCCGCCCTTGCCGCCGTTACCTGCCTGGCCACCGTCACCGCCGACTCCGTTGCCGCCCGTGCCGTTGCCGTCCATCGTGTCGGACGTGCCGCCAGAGCCCGCCCCGCCGGTGCCACTACCGCCGTTGCCGCCGGTGTTGTTGCTGCCACCCGCGCCGCCTGCACCGCCGTTGCCGCCGTTGCCGTTCCCGTTGTTGGTCGTACCGGTGCCACCGCTACCGCCCTCGCCGCCGCCACTGCCGCCGGCCGAGGAGGTACCGCCGCCGATGCCCGTGCCGTTGACCCCGACGCCGTTGCCGTTGAAGTCGCCACCGGAACCACCGTGCCCGCCACTACCACCGTTGCCCGCGCCGCCGCCGTCGCCGCCGTAACCGTTGCCACCGGTGCCCTGGCCGTCATCGCCAGCGGACGCGCCCGACCCGACTCCGCCGGTCCCAGCGCCGCCGTTCCCGCCGCTGTTGCTGCTACCGGTGCTTCCGCCAGCGCCACCGTTCCCGCCGTTGCCGTTATTGCTGCCGCCGGTGCCGACTCCGGTGCCCGACGCGCCGTTCGCGCCGTTCTCACTCCCACCGTCGCCGCCCGTGCCTACACCAATTCCGTTGCCGTTGAAGTTGCCGCCCTCGCCGCCGCTACCGCCCTTGCCCGCGTTCCCGGCATCGCCACCGTCGCCACCGTGGCCGTTGCCACCATCGCCTCCACTGACATCCGCGCCGCCGGTCCCGGTGCCACCGTTGCCGCCGGTGTTGCTGCTGCCGCTCGTGCCGCCAGCGCCGCCGTTCCCGCCGTTGCCGTTGTTGCTGCCGCCGGTGCCGGTACCCGTGCCAGCGCCACCGTTCCCGTTGCCGGTCGCCTCTGAGCCGCCATCGCCGCCGATGCCGACGCCGATGCCGTTGCCGTTGAAGCTGCCGCCCTCGCCACCCTTGCCACCCTTGCCCGCGTTCCCGGCATCGCCGCCGTCGCCGCCGTACCCGTTGCCGCCGTCGCTGCCTGCGCCGCCAACGCCGTTCCCGCCGTTACCTGCCGTGTTGCTGCTTCCGCTCGCGCCGCCGGCGCCACCCTTGCCGCCGTCGCCGTTGTTGCTGCCGCCGGTGCCGGTGCCTGTGCCAGCGCCACCGTTGCCACCGGCAGAGTTCTCATCACCACCGCCGCCGCCGATGCCGACGCCGATGCCGTTGCCGTTAAAGTTGCCACCCTCGCCGCCCTTGCCGCCATTACCGGCGTTCCCGGCATCGCCGCCGTCGCCGCCGTGACCGTTACCTGCGTCCTCACTACCGGCGTAGCCGTTGCCGCCACTACCGCCGGTGTTGCTGTTGCCGCTTGCGCCGCCGGCGCCGCCAGCGCCACCGTTGCCGTTGTTGCTGCCCGCGGTGCCGGTGCCTGTGCCAGCGCCACCGCTACCGCCGCCGCTGTTCTCGGTACCGCCGTCGCCACCAATGCCGACGCCGATGCCGTTGCCGTTGAAGTTACCGCCCTCGCCGCCCTTGCCACCGTCGCCGCCGTTGCCAGCGCTGCCAGCCTCGCCGCCACCGTAACCCGCTCCGTCCACACCGGTACTGTTGCTGTTGCCGCTTGCGCCGCCGGCCCCACCTGCGCCACCGTCGCCGTTGTTGCTGCCGCCGGTGCCCGAGCCGGTGCCGTTACCACCACTGCCGCCGCCGGTGTTCTCGTCGCCGCCTTCGCCGCCGACGCCCACACCAACGCCGTTGCCGTTCACGAGGCCGCCGTTGCTGCCCTTACCGCCGTCCCCGGCGTTGCCCGCTTGCGTGTCCTCTTCGAACGACGAGTTGCTGCTCCCAGCGTTGCCGCCGTTCCCGCCGGCGCCGCCGTTGCCATTGCTGTTGCCGCCGGTGCCGGTGCCCGTACCCGTGCCCCCGGTCCCGCCGCCGCTACCGTTGAAGCTCCCGCCGTCGCCCCCGACGCCGACGCCGACGCCGTTGCCGTTCAGGTCTTCGCCGGAGCCACCGTTGCCGCCAGCGCCGCCGTTACCAGCGGAGCCGCCGTCTGTGGCCTCGCTGGAACTCCCGCCGTTGCCGCCGCTACCACCGGCCGCGCCGTTGCCGTTCGTGCTACCGCCGTTGCCGGTGCCGCTTCCGTTGCCGCCGGCTCCCGCGTTGTTCCCTGTGTTGGTGTTGCTGTTCCCCTGATCGCCACCGGCGCCGATCCCGACGCCGTTGCCGTTGCCACCATCGCCAGAACCACCGTTGCCGCCGGTGCCGCCGTTGCCGGCGTCCGGACCGGAGTTCTGACCGCCACCGTTACCGCCGCTACCGCCGGCGCCACCGTTGCCGCTGCCGCCGCCGCCGGTCGCGTTGCCGCTGCCCGCGGAACCCGTGTTGCCGAAGTTACCCGTCCCCTTGGCACCGTTTGACCCGACCGCGATCCCGTTGCCGTTGGGAAGAGCGTGTGCCGCCGGTACCATCGCGCCGATATAGAACATCGGGACGGTCAGTGCGAGTAGCACCGTCACCAGGAAGTACGCGCGATGCCGGATCGATCGCCGCTGACGCTTGCGACCATTACCCATAAGAACACATCACCCCCTCAGCTTCCCGAACCACTACCGTGCCGAACCACACTGCAACATGCGGTAGCAACCACGAGTGCGTCCATCGTGAGGCGAACTCTTCTTCCGGACACCCGGGGATCGCGCAACCTGCGCGGTCACGTATCCTGCCAGCCCGGTGCGCCCTCACCCCCTTCCCGCGTGGTCCACGCGACCGCAGTCACACTCCACGTGCGGTTCCAGTATTGTGTTCATGTAGCGCAAACCCCGCTATCTCTTGAAGAATCCTGCGGGGTTTTTCGAATTAAGCACTCATCCAATCTGAATTATATGGGCGGCTGCTGAAGATTGATCTTTGCTGCCTGAATACGAATGGGGAATTAATGAGATAGTGATGGCGAGTGAATTTCGTATTCGAACGAGACCTTGATGTCTCTTTATTGCCTATCACCACATCTTTATTTCGATCCGCCAACCTCTCTGGCGCACACGACAACCGTAGCCGCACGCGACCGGTCCTCACCCGCGGCGCGGCTCGACTGGGCCGTCGCAGGAATCAATTCGGTTGTCGGACGATCACCATCACCGGCGACGATCGCAGAACGGTATCGCCTACCTTAACGACCGCATACACCCTGAAGATGTAAAACGGGGTCGCATCCTTCGCGATGTTGAACCAGACGTTGTTGAGAGTGTTGTCGCCCTGCGTCGGCGTTACGCGAACGAATTTGGCGTACGTCGGCTCTTGCCCCTGGCCCTGCCAACCCACGGTCACATCCACCGCATCGACGTTCCCCTGGACCTTGAAGCTCAGCGCGAAGGTCACGCGTCCGCCGGGCGCGACGTGCGTGTCGGAGGTCGGCACGAGCTGCACATCGGACACGCCGAGACTCGGCGCCGCAGCGGGACTCGGCGTGCCCGGCGCTGCCGGCGTCTGCTGTGCAGTACTGGGCGTAGCCGGCGCTGCTGGCCTCTGCTGCTGTGCGGGAGCTGGCTGCGCAGATGGGGACTGCCCCGGAGCGGGCTGCCCTGACGGTGCAGGGGCGCCTTGGCCGGTGGCCGGCGAGTTGGGCGTCGGGGGCGTGGGGGCGGGCGTGGCCGCCGGGGCGGAAGACGACCCTGCAGGCGGCGTGGCCGGCGCGGTGGACCCCGGTGCGGAGGAAGATGCGGGAGCGGTCACGGACCCCGATTGCGACGGGTTGCTCGAGCCGGATGCATTTGTCCGCGAAACGGTAGTGACACCATCGGGGGTATCCAGCCGCACTGCGGAAACAGCCAACGCCCGAATCAGCCCTTGGGCGAGCCGGGCCCCCCACTGCTCCGCCATGACGACCGGCGGCACCGACACAGCCGCAGCATCGGCCTGGGTAATCGTGATGATGAGGTGGGACGCTACTGAGATGACCGCGTCGTTGCCCGCGGGGCGCACCGTCACGGTCACGGCGCCCCCCCGCAAGGTGGGATCGCTCACCAACTCAGTCAGGCGGCGCGTGACCGCCGTCGCGCGATCGGCCGCGCTTATCCCCTGTGAATCTTGGTCGATGTGTCCGATCCACACGCCGCCGAGCGACACATCACGGGCATCCGCGACCGCGCGCATCGGGAGTGCGAGCGCCGACGCGGCCACCAGCACCGCTGTCGCTAACCCCGCCACCCGACGGGCGAAACGGTTGAACGATCCAGGACCGCGTACACACCGCATCCGTCCTCGCATCAGCTTACCCCCCCGGGTGACACCGTGAAACGTGGCCTGCGCAAAGACCACCGATGATGTTTCGGACTCCTGCGGATTCGACGGGTGAGGACCACGAAGGTAACGGCTGCGATGCCAGCATGGTGGGAGTCCGCCCAGCAAGACGATACATCCGTTCGGCACGGCACGCACTCGGCAAAACGAATACTCCTGCCGCCTCCGCCGCGTGGTGCTCACGTGCACCACCGGGATTGACCGACATACCCCGATCGATCCGGTTCCGCCCACATTTGCACCCGAACGATACGGCCGGCTGGGGCCCGTGATGCCTGAACGACGCTGATTGCTGCGCGATCGCCGCCTGCCGTCCCATCTCGTGCGCAAAACTCGGCGCGCTCGCACGCCACAGAGTGGTCGTCCCGGGTCGTCAACACCAGTCGTCTCGATCGTATCGCCCACGGGAGAAACACGACGCGCCGATGGAAGCGAATCACGTGCGTTGCGGCACGGCCTCGATCGACTGAACAACGACCGCGCCGTCGTCCAGTCCATTCGTCGCCGCGTAGACCGCTGCTTGGGCGCGAGTGCGAATTCCCAACTTCCGGTACACGGATCGCAAGTGAATCCGCACGGTGCCGGGCGCCACCAGCAGTCGCGCCGCGATCTGTTTGTCGGTGAGTCCCTCCGCGAGTCTCCGCAACACGTCGCGTTCTCGCGCCGTCAACGTCACGGTCTCTTTCACCGGCCGCTGTCGCTGCGCGAGATGAGTCAGCAACGCGCGCATCAGATGTTCGGGCACGACGGTCTCGCCCTTCTCCACCGCGTGCACCGTCCTGCGAAGATACTCGGGCTCCACGGAAGCTGGCAGGTATCCGGACACTCCCATGCGCACCGCGTCGAGACACGCCTCCTCGCTTGACCGTGCCGCGATCGCGAGCACGCGAATCCCGGCCATGATGCGGCCGGCGATCGCGAGCGGTTCGAGATCCTGTCGCACGAACTCGACCCCGTCGACGACAACGACGTCGGCTTGAACACGTCCCAACTGCGCAGCGCACTCGCGCGACGTCTCCGCCGTCGCCACAATCTTGATGCGGACGTCACCCTCCAGCGTCGATTGCAGGACGCTGCGCGACAACGAAAACCGGCTGACAAGAAACACACGAACGACCCGCGCGCTGGCGTTCTCAGCGGCCGCGAGTGTACGACGATCGTCACGCTCGTGCTTAACGGACCACAACGTTCTGGACGACCTCCTCGACCACGGCTGCACATGCCCCCGCTACGGCCGGGCGCCGCGCGCTCGAACGTCTGCGGTGTTGCGAGAGGACGCCAGTCCGACCCGGCAGGAGGGAGTCTCCTGTCCACACGCCTGCCTCAAGCGGCTCCCTGTCAGGGAGCCGCTCTGTTGTGTCGGGGCGATCGCTGTGTTGGGTTCTCGTACGGAATCCCCCCGAACCACATTGTAGATTCGGGGCTCTCGCATGGTAACTAACCCGAATGATTAGATCCTGGTATCCAAACGGACGAAGTACGACGCCCGAACCCATAGCGATTCCCGATCAAATCGCGGTTCATGGCCCGCAAGTATTGCCGCCAAAAACCCGGACACAGACTCGTCGGCCACGGCCCGGCCATCGGAGGCGCCGCCCAGGAATCGCGTATGACAACGGTTCTGGGCGCACGCGGGATGCACGGTAAATCGGTCGTGCGGCACGACGAGCCCATGTGACACCGATTCCTAGCCGCCGGCGAGATCCGCCAAACTCGGGAGCGGTCGAGCCAGCCTAAAGAACCCCCGCCAGGGGTCAGGAGCCTCTAAGCGCTTCAATACGCTACGCAGATTGAATACCGCCGGCTTCAGACTCGGCGCGACCTCGGACCAGTCGAGCGGCGTTGACACGGGCGCCTTCGGACGGTGCCGCACGGAGTATGGAGCGACCACGGTCTGCGCAAACCCGTTCCGAAACGGATCGAGGTATACGCGGCGCCGCCGCGCCGCGATCCGCGCGTCGACGGTCAAGGTCTTCGGATGTTTTGCGGCAAGCGCACGCACGAACGCTTCCGCGAACGCGAGCACGGTGGCAGTATCCGGTCCCGGGGAGATGGGCACGAACACGTGAAGCCCGCGGTTGCCGGACGTCTTCGGAAACGACGCGAGCCCGAGCGCGTCCAGTGCTTGTTTCACACGCAGTCCCGCGCGGGCCGCGTCGGCAAACTCACCTGACGTGGGATCGACGTCGACGCACACCCAGTCCGGCCGACGCGGCGCACGCGCCCGGCTGTTCCACACGTGCACCGCGATGCAGCCGAGGTTCACGAGTTCCAGCTGCGTGGCGAGCCGCCCGCCCACCACGTAGACCGTGCTCCCCGTCTTGTCCCGCACGCGCTTGGTCGGAGTGCCTACCGGCAGGCTCGACGGCGCTTGCCGCTGGTAGAAACAATCGCCCCGCATGCCGTCGGGGCACCGCTCCAGCGTCAGCAGGCGATCGCGGACAAACGACCTGAGACACGGGAACACACGCACGTAGAATTCGGCGAGGTCCCGCTTCGTGTACCCCTCGTCCGGCCAGAACACCTTGTCCGGGTGCACGAGGGCCCGTTCGACTTGGCGAGACCGCCGGACGGACCGCGTCATGTCTACGCCTCCGGCAACGCGACCGCGGAGGGAGTCTTGTCGTCGCGCAACCCCAGGAACGCGGGCTGCCGCAGCCGGCGGTCTGCCGTCCACTCGTCGAAGGCGACCTGTGCAACGAGGCGCGGGGCAAGATGGGTGACCCCGCGCTCGCGCGGCGCATCGACGACCGCCGGCGTCTTCCGAATCAACGAATGGAATCGGCGGTGCAGCGCGGCGAGCGTGCTCGCGTCGAAGCCCGTGCCCACCTTCCCCACGTAGCGCAACGTCCCGTGATCGTACGCAGCGAGGAGCAGCGACCCGAAGTATGCGCGCGATCCCCTGGGTGCCGTGTAGCCGACCACGACGAACTCGTCCTCGTGACGCACTTTCACCTTCAGCCACTCGCGCGACCGACCCTCCACGTAGGCGGCGTGGAGATCCTTGGCGACGAGCCCTTCGTAACCGCGGCGCCGCGCCACCCGGTAGGCGGCGTACCCGTCGCGGGCAAGCCTGCGGGCCGGCATCAGGACACCCCCTCCGCGCACCACCGATTCCAGCGCGGCCCGCCGCGCGGAAAGGGATTGTCGCCGGAGATCCTGCCCGTCCTTGTACAGACAGTCAAAGACGGCGTACGTCGGCGCGGCGCCGCGTTGGAGCAATTGGAACCGCGACACACCCCGTCGGTCGAACGCCACGATCTCGCCGTCGAGCACGAGTGTCCGGTACGGCAGCGCGCTGACGGCCCGGGCCACGTTGGCATACTGCGCGGTACGGTCCAGGGCGTTCCGCGACAAGAGGCGCACGCGGTTTCCTTCCTTATAGGCCAGGATCCGGTAGCCGTCGTACTTCTCCTCGTAGGCCCAGTTCGGCCGGCTGAACGGCGCGCCCGCGAGCGTGGCGAGCATCGGGCGAACTCGAAATGGAATCCGGTCTGTCACGCGCGTCTCCCCTGATTTGCGCGTACGTTCGACACCCCCAAGTTGGTTTCCCGTCATGCCGCGGATGGTACACGCGGGGCACCGGATCGGAAATAGCGTACCCATCACGATCAACCGCACCCGCTAGAGCGTCCAGCGTGGACGAGGTAGTGACAGTTTGCCCTCCAATCGAGCCCAGCGGCGTGGGTTAGCTGGCTTAGCTGACATTTCTGCCAGCGAACAGCGTTGCCGGCGTGCAGCCCTGCAGGCGATACCCTTGATGCAAAAGCCCCGGATGGGGAAAAGCCGGGTGGGCACCTTTGGTGGGAGGAGTACAGGCGCCCAACTGGAACCCCCCCTGTCAATATCGTCTGTGCGATTCTGCTACAAAGATACCGGCGGCGTCGGGGAACTGATCGCAATTGCCGCCCGCGGGGAGCCGTGGCGCATGCATGGCGGTGTGAATACGAGGGAGTCACGCGGGCACGGCGACGATCGCTTTTGTGGATCGTTTGATGTTGGTACGGGGTTGCCCCATGCCGCCGATGATCACTGGATACAGGCCGCATGACGGACGCCGGGCGCTGCGTGAGCGTGATCATTCCCGTCTTCAACAGTGAGCCGTACCTGGCCGAGGCGGTTGACAGCGTCAGGCGTCAGGATTGTGCCCACCTCGAACTAATCATCGCCGACGATGGATCGGCCGATGACACCGTTGGAGTTGTACCGCGGCTCCAGGACGGCCTTCGCTACGTGTACTACGTGAACCAGGGAAACGGCAGTCCCGCACGCGCGCGATCCTGCGGGCCGGCGCTGGCGCGCGGCGGCGTGATTGTGTTCCTTGATGCCGACGACCTCTGGCCGCCGCGCCAGGTCGGCGCGGCCCCGCTTCCCGACCAGTCTCACGGGGACCGGCGCGCAGCGGACGGGCGCGAATCCCGCCGGCTTCCTAAGAATGGGTGATGTAATGGAGCCGGCCCTCTCATGAGGGCTCCGCTGCGCAACGAGCTGGAGGCGGAACTGCGCCGCCTCATGGGAGTCTGGTTCCCGCGCTGCGTCGATCGGGAACACGGCGGGTTCCTCTGCGATTTCGACTACCGATGGAAACCCTCGGGATCGCAAGTCAAGATGCTAGAGTATCAGGCGCGGCAGACTCTTGCGGCGGCGCGAGGCGCGGCCCACGCCCCCGATCATTCACCGCTACGCGAGGCGGCCGCGCACGGTTTTCGGTACCTCAAGGAGACGATGTGGGATCGTCGGATGGGCGGTTGGTACAGGCAGCTCGATCGGGTCGGAGCGCCCCTAGAAGGATCGACGAAGCATGGGCACGGCATGAGCTACGCGATCTCCGCGTGTGTGGCGTGCTATCAACTGACACGGGACCCCGACTGTTTGGAACTGGCGAAAGCGGCCTTCAGCTGGCTGGACCGGCACGCCCACGATGGCCGGCACGGCGGTTACTTCGGGTTCTACCGGCAGGACGGGACGCCGATTGTGTCGGCGGACCAAGGGGCGGCTCCGGACCGGCACAGGGACGCGATTGGGACACCGATCGGATTCAAGGACGCCAACACCACCTGCGATCTCCTCAGGGGATTCGCCGATCTGTACCGGGCATGGCCCGACGCGCTGCTGAGGGCGCGCGTGGAGGAACTGCTGTGCATCGCGCGCGACCGCCTCGTCGTCGCCCCTGGAGTGATGCACATGTACGCACACCCGGACTGGACGCCGATCCCCGACTTCGCCCGTTACGCGCAGGTTCTCCGTGCCGCGAATCACATGTTGCCGGCGGCGGAAGCTCTCGCCGGAACTGTCGACCGGGACACGGCACGGGTCGCCAAATCGATGCTCGACACGATGCTGCGCGTCGCCTGGGACGCCGAAAAGGCCGGGTTCCACCTCGCAGGGTCCAGTTTCGGTCCTGCGTATATTGAGGACAGTGTCGTGTTTGTGCGCAGCAAGTGCTGGTGGGCTCAGGCCGAGGGAATGAGGCTGCTGATGGCGGTGGCGCGGCTTCACCCCGCCGATGCGGTCACGTACGAAGAGCATTTTGTGCGCCTGTGGGAGTACGTCAAGAGGTACCTGATCGACGCGAGGCACGGCGGCTGGCTCGCCGCCGGCCTCGACACGAACCCCGAAGCGCGCAAAAAGCCAAAGGCCACGCGATGGAAGGACTGCTCGCACGAAGCCGAAGGGTTGCTGGAGTGTCTCCCGCTATTGGACGCTTCTTGAGATGAGCGGCATTCCTTCACTGCTTGCGAGGATTCGGCGCCAGATTCGGCTGCGCCGGCTGAACGCCACGCCCGGTATCCGAATCGCTCCCTCCGCCCATATCGGTGAGGGCGCCATGATACAGACGGACTCCGACGGTTATTCACTCGGCGGACACATTCTGATCTCGGAGTGGGTCATCATTTCCGACGGGGTCATCCTCGCAGCGTATGGCGGCTCCATCGAGATCGGCGCGCACGCGTACGTCGGACCGTACTGCGTCCTCTACGGCCACGGCGGCCTCGCGATCGGCCGCGATACCATGATTGGCGCGCACACCGTCGTTATCCCGGCCAACCACGGCTTCGCACGAATCGACGTGCCGATGAGCGCGCAGCCGCTGACACAGGAAGGCATCGAGATCGGCGAGGACGTCTGGATCGGATCCGGCTGCAGGGTGCTGGATGGTGTGCGCATCGGCCGCGGGGCCGTGATCGGCGCCGGATCCGTCGTCACCCAGGACGTCGAGTCATACGGGGTCGCGTACGGCGTCCCGGCGAGGGTGGCCTGGAACCGGGCCGCGGCGGTCAGAGCCCGTGACGCAGGCGCTGCCACAGGCGGTGCGTCCTCGCCTTGACGCCTCGCAGGCGCTGCCACCAGCGCGGTTTCGTCCTGGCGACTCCGCTCATGCGCTCTAGAAAGCGACGCTCCTCGACGGTCAGCGGTCCCCGGGCCACGCTTTCGAGGTTGCGCGTCACCCACTCCGCCTTCCTCATCGCCACGATCACGCGATCAACGTCGCGCTGAAACAGCGAGAACCGCAGCATCAGGTCCGCCACGACGGGCCGCAGACTCTCGTTGTCGCCGTGCCCGCGGTCCGACGCCTGGGTGACGATCCTGTCGAGCTCCCATCCCCGAAAGAACGGGGACGTAGCAATCGTCTCCCACCCAGCCGCCTTATAGGCTGCGAAGGCTGGGGCGGCGTCGTCCGTCGTGACGTTGAAGGGCCTGATCGCGAAGCGAAACGCCTCGCGAGTCTCCTGGCTCCCGATGGGCGCCTGCTCCCCGACCCAGATTCCTAGGGAGCGCGTGTAGCCTTTCCGCCGCCACTCGACCATGAGCTCCATCTGCCGGCGGTTCTGCTCGGCATCGTCCAGCGGCACGACGACCAGACAGTCGACGTAGGAGGTACGCAACTGCTCTAGGATCAGATCAATGTGCTCGGGGCGGTAGTACTCCGGCGGCCCGCAGTCATCGCCTCGCGAGAAGTCCCGGAAGAAATTCCAGGCCAGGATCTTGGCTTCGTCGCGCCTGCCGAGGGCGTGCAGGATGTCTCCCAGGGCGACGCGCTCGGGCTGATAGGTCGTGTCGAACCATCGAATCCCGTGATCGAGGCATGCTTCGACGATCCGGACCTGTTCGCGCTCTGACGCGCGCGGGTCGTTGCCCAGCTGACTGATGAAGGAATGCCCTCCCAGAATGAGCCGCGTCTCGGCCGCTCGACTCATCGTGTTCCGCACATGATTCGCATCCGCCACTATACGCCCTCGCGCCTCATCCGTTCATCGTTCCGGGCTGAGCGCCCGGGACTTTCGGAAACGAGACATGCCCCATTTAGGATTTGAAACACAATAACACCTCACAAACCCTCGGTGGTCAAGGACTCATCGCAACCGAGGAGTTGGGTGAGATGTCCCCTCCGAACTATTGGGACAATGCGATTCACCGTCGGATCGGGAGAAATCGCGTTACGGTTTCAGCGTGCTTCTCGCCAAAGGTGAGTTGGAGCGTCATAAACCCCGCTTCTTCTCTTCTTCTCCTATTCCTTCGGCTCGCGGGAACGTGAACCCCCAGGTCTGTGGTCAGGTCGGCCAGCGAGACGCCGCGATACCTCAGCCCGTCGGCGGCGCCGGTCACGCCGTGGACGCGTGCCTCACGCCGCCATCCACGTCCGCTTGAGGAAGATGCGGCGGCCGGTGAACGACTGCTGATACCCGTGGAACCTTGTCGACAGCGCCTCGATGTTGTACTTGGCGTACCACCACCAGTACGGCGAGTCCTGCAGCAGCGCCCGCTGGATCGTCACGTAGAGGCTGCGCCGCTGGTCGGCGTTCGTGATCGACCGGGCCTCGTCCATCAGACGGTCCAGCGCGGGATTGGCGTAGACGCCGATGTTGTACGATCCCTTGCTGGAGAAGCAGGGGTACACGTACCCGTCCGGGCCCGGGCGGAAGGTCAGCGCCGTCGCGAAGACCTGCCCGCCCTCGCGGCCGCCGGTCTGCACCGCCTGGGTGATCGCGGCCGAAAACGCGCCCCACTCCATCTGGACGACGTTCACGGTCACGTTGAGGGTGCGCAGGGACTGCTGGATCACAAGCGCGCTCGCCACGAATTCGGGGTAGTGGGGCGAACAGCGGATCTCGATCGTGAATCCGCCATTTGGATAGCCCGCCTCGGCGAGCAGCCGCTTCGCGCCGTCGACGTCCGGCGTGTTGAAGGGAAGCGTCCGCGGATCGAGCGCCCAGTTGGCGAAGCCGGTGTTGATGGGGCCGGACAGCACGCCGCCGCCGAAGATCGCCTTGTCGATGATCTCCCGCGTGTCGACGGCCATGCGGAGCGCGCGGCGTACCCTGGCGTCGTTCAGCGGCTTCTGCGCCACGTTGATCTCGTGGCAGCCGAGCCAGGCGTAGGGCGACTTCAGGACGCTGATGCCTGGCAGTGCGCCGCGCCCTGCGCGCTGAGCTCGGCGTACTGGATCTGGCCGGCGTGCAGGACGGCGAGGCACGCCGCCTCCTCGCTAAGGATCTTGAATGTCATCTCGTCGAGGTACGGGAGCGGCTGGTCCCAATAGTCCGGGTTGCGCGTGTAGGTGATGTGATCCTGGGGCACGTACTCCACTAAGTTGAAGGGTCCGGTCCCGACGGCGTTCGTCGTCAGATTGGTCGCGTCGGCATACCCCTTCGGCATGATCGCCGACGCGCGCAGCGCGGCGAACGCGCTGAGCAGCTCGGGGTAGGGGGCGTCGAGGTTCAGCTGGACGGTCAACGGGTCCAGGACCTTGAATCTCCTTGATCGCGTCGAACCAGCTGCGCAGTGGCGCGACGGTCTTCGGATCCAGGACGCGGCCGATGCTGTACTGCACGTCGTCGCCCGTCATCGGCTGCCCGTTGTGGAACTTCACGTTGGGTGGCAGGTGGAACCGTGTAGGTCTTCCCGTCGTTGGTGATCTCCCACCGCTGCGCGAGGGCCGGCACGACGTTCGTGTGCTCGTCGTATCCGGTCAGGCTCTCGTAGATGCCGTCGTAGCCCTGCAGTACCGAGAAGTTCGAGTTCTTGCTCCACCTCCCGCTGATGCCGCCCGCGGGCGGCTAGGCGCCCGCCCGCGCCCCGGACGGTGCGAACGCCGGCGCGATGAGCTGCGCCAAGCCGCGCAGATCGACGGAGCCAAACCGGCGCCATTGAAATTGGACCTGCGGTCGAATAACCGTCGAATCACGTAGCATATTCGACAAAACTAGCAACCACCCATCGACGAATTCTCCTATTCGACGAGAAGGTCGACTAGTGGCGCATACTGTTGGCCAGCGAGCACATCACCGTCTGCCAGGTCACCTGATGCCACCGGCCGCGGGAAGGTGACCTTTATTGCATTTGCCGGCGCGTACGGGAAGATCTTTACGTCCTCCTCTCTCAAATGGTAGATCGAGCCGATTCGAGCTCGACTTAATACGCCACTTTGTACCACACGGTCGTAGGTGGCTCGATCACCAAACATGATGTCGATCGTCAACGTGAACGGACCGGCATTCTTACTTCGGATCAGCGTCGCCAGTTCAGCCAAGCGTGCCATTGGGGGCTCACTCCTATCTTAGATGTTCAACGTTTCAATCGAGAACGGCTCGAGTGGATCCTCAAGTTCGAGCACGTGGTTGAAGTTGAATCGGTAGACGGGGCCCCGGTTCAGCTCCGTTGGCGAGTGTGGAAAGGCGAGCGCACTGATCAAGCCAGACCACTCGGGAACCGCATAGTGACTCGCAATGTGAGTCACGGCCTTGGCTGCTGAAGTAGCGAGGTCTTGGCTATGAGCGGTCACCTCGAACACCAAGGCCACTTCATGTGAAATGCGGGGATCTGGCTCAAGCTTGCCCAACGTCCCATTAACCCCATACCGGCGTACGCCGATCTGGATTGATGCCGCGTCGTCGGTACCGAAAATCTCCTCTAAGCGCTGCCGAGCAGTACCCTGCATGCCTTCCAACCATGATTCCAATTGACGGAGGATCACGGGATCCCGAATGGATCCAATGACCACGGTTTGGTATCCCACGAGTTCTGCGCCTTCCAGCTTCACCGTATATGTATCTGACGATTCAAAACGACTACCGCTTACCTTCACGGCGCGCTCGTTGATCGCCTCATAGGTGACACGATCGAGGTAGAGCGTCCCAGAGGGTTCTACGAGTTCAGTGGGGGAGCCATTCTCATAGAGTGAATGCGAGGCGACGCTGAGCGGGGTACAACGATAGTCTGGATTGGGCGGCTCAATCACAAAGTGATCATCGCGAATCCAGGCGACTAGCGGGTCGGAATATTTGCGATTCACCACCGCCGCAGCGCCACACTCAAGTACCTTGGCGGCGTGCCAAACAGGACCTGGCGCCAAACCGGCACGCGTCGGGATGGCGGCGAAAATCGATGCGTCGGTGCTCCGCCCGCTGATTACGACGTCGGCTCCAAGGTCCAAGGCCGCCTGAAACGGCTCTACTCCAGCTACTGCAACGATGTGCGCACTTCGATCAAAAACACTTTCATCGATGCTGGGAGCAGTACCCAACGGGCGAATCTTCTTATTATGATACTTCTCTCGCAGGTAATCTCTCGCGGGCTCCGAATGGATGACTCCCAAGCGGAAATGCTGGCCGGCCTGCTTAGCAATATCCTCCGCCATACCGACAACCACAGATAGCTGATTATCTGCTCCTCCGGTCGCAGCGGAGCCAATTAACAGTGGAATGCGAGCATTGCGCGCTGCCGCCAGCATGTGTTGGAGGTCCCGACGCATGGCCGCCTCCGAGAAGTGGAGGGCACCTGACCCCAGGTAGTAGGGGCCGCTATCGGTCGACCCTGCATCGCAACCGATGAAGTCCGGCTTCCAGGCCATCGCCCGTCGAAGGGACTCGAGCCGGTATCCGGCCCCCAGCGAGCCCGTTGGCGCCAGGACGCACATTTCAGTCATCACCAACACCCTCCTTGACGGCACCTTTCTCGAGCTGCGCGCCGTACAATGCTACCGCCTTCTCGCTCGACACATATCCATTTTGCACGTCCTCCGTGACCAGATCCCTAGCACGACTCGTCGGCGTGCCATACCCGCCGCCCCCAGGTGAATGGATTGCGATCGTGTCGCCCTTTCGTAGTCGAATCTTGCGCAAAGGGCTGTAGACCGCCTTGCCGTTGACAATGATCGCCGCGAGACCCCCCGGCCGACCGCCTAGTATGCCCTTCGCCGGCCGTCGTAAACGCTGCGCACGGACGAATGCCTCCGCGTGGTCGGCAAGACACTCCACGACGACCCTCTGCCCCAGACCACCCCGGAACAAGCCAGCACCGCCTGAGTCAGTAATGAGCTCCTTCTCTCGGAACAACACCGGCGCAGTTGCTTCTATCATCTCTATCGGTGCGCACTCAGTATTGGTGGGGAACGCCAAGCATGACGGGCCATCCTTCGTGGAACGCGCTCCGAAGCCGCCAGCCGCGATTATGAGTGGTGAGAACGCACCCCGATCTGTGTCGGTACCCCGCAGGTTCAGGAGCGGTCTCGGCGCCCCGCACTCTGCAATGCAGTCGTGGGGCACGACCTCGGCAAGGGCGTCAAACAATAGCGTCGGAATAAAGTGCCCAACGGAACTGCGTGCAGAACCTGCCGCCGGAAACCTACTATTCACTATCGAGCCCGCAGGAGCTATCACCTGGATTGGAGCAAAGATTCCTTCATTGAGCGGCAAAGCAGGTGCCAAAAGACACTTCAGGCCGTAGACCGTATATGCAGTCGTGAAGGAGAGGGCAACATTCACGCCGGCCGGCACTTGCGGTGACGACCCAGCGAAATCCACTAGGACCCTATCGCCTTCAATGGTCACGTGCAACTTGACAGTAAAACTGAGGTGACCTATGCGCTCGGCCGCGAGGATCGACTGATATGTGCCATCTGGAATAGTTAGGATCGCGTTACGCATGTATGCCTCAGTCCGCTTGGCCAACTCGCGACACGTGTAGTGAAACCGTTCAATTGTTATTTCAGCACAGAGACTGGCCAGACGCTCCGCGATTTTCCCGAGAGAGTTCAGCAGCGCGCTAATGTCCCCCATTACCTGTTCTGGGAGTCTGACGTTTGCCTGGATAAGACGAGACAGAGCAACGTCTAGCCCTTGGTTGCTTGCAAACCTGATCGGCGGCACGCGCAGACCCTCTTCGAAAATCTCTGCAGCCGCGGCATCTCGACCGCGCCCACCGACATCAGGTAGATGCGCTACGACACCGGCAAGCGCGACAATCTTGCCATCGACGAAGACCGGAGCGAATAGGGTGAGGTCGAATAGGTGCCCGGTCCCCAGCCACGGATCATTAGTGCCAATAATGTCTCCTGGCTTCCACTCAGCCAACGAGTATTGAGTCAGGATCTCGCGGGCAGTGTGGGTGATGGTTCCGAGAAAGGCGGGGATGCTCTGGGCGGATTGAACGACTGTACCGCCATCAATAGTGAGAATCGCACAGGTAAAGTCCTTTGACTCTCGTACGATGGTGGAGAAAGCGGTGCGCATCAGTACCACACCCGCTTCATCCACTATCGCCTGGAGGCGACCTCTGTCGATTTCGAGTTCGATAAAGGCTCCGGCCCCACTGGTGTCGCCATCAGATTGGACCAATGCTCGCTCGGGAGCGAAGCCGCCTTCAGTGGCCATGGAGGTGAGCTCCGCTAACGGAATGAATCACGACATTTCCCTCCGGATCCACGGACATGCGATGTGCAGGTCCGACGACGATTGTCGATGCTTCATCCTGAATCAATATCGGACCCGCACCGGTCATTCCTGGAGACAAGGACGCACGATCGAGCAGCTTGGCCTCCATCCACGACAGGCGTGGTCCGAAATAGGCGCGTCGGGTTGTAGCGGATCGAGGCCGGGAAGTCGTGAGCCTCTTGTGCCGAGGCATGGCAGATGGAGCTTGAGTCAGCCGCACACTCCAGCCTACGATCTCTAGCTTACCAGGCCACGGTGGCCTCCCAAACCGAGCCTCGTATTCCTTTCGAAAGGCGGAAGCCAACCCGTCGAGTGGCGCTTCCGGAGCAACGAGTAGGTCTACATCGTACGCTTGCCCCTGGACTCTCACATTCAGGTGGCAAGTCGCCGTCATCCCGGTTCCGTTTTCGGTGTGCCTGGAACGTAAGTCCCGCTCCACTGCCAGCAGACGGCGCCGCAGCTCCTCGGACGTGAGGCCTTCAAGCGGTACGATCTGGGCCACGGATTGATCGACGGTCCGAGGTGCCAGCAACAATCCGATCGCCGAGCCAACCCCCGCGTCCACCGGGCAGATCACGCGAACGGCTCCAAGTCTGGACATGATCCCTGAGGCGTGCACCGGCCCGGCGCCTCCGGTGGCAATCAGCGTAACGGCGCCTGGATCGATGCCATGCTCCAGACAATGCAAGCGTACGGCTCTGCTCATGTTCTCATTTACTACATCGTAGATGCCCCAAGCTGCGACAATCGGGTCCCGGGTGCCGGTCCTGCTGAGTATGTGTGCCTCTATCGCGTGCTGGGCGCGTGCCACGTCCAATTGGAGGTCGCCCCCCGCAAAGTCGGCAGCACCCAAATAGCCTAGAACCGCGTCCGCATCAGTAACTGTCGGCAACTCGCCCCCGAGCGCATAACAGGCCGGGCCAGGGTTCGCGCCCGCACTGGAAGGGCCAACTTGAAGCAACCCAAGGTTGTTGATCGAGGCGATGCTGCCACCACCAGCACCGATTTCAATCAAATCAAGGCTCGGAAGCCGCAAGGGGAGACCGCTCCCATCGACGAGTCTGTGAAGCCGTGCGACCCGCAGCTCCTCCGTCAGGGCTGGCACGCCATCTCTTATCAAGCACGCTTTGGCAGTCGTCCCCCCGATGTCCAACGCCACACTTAACGGCTCTCCACACCGCTGGGCAACGGCGCTTGCGGCGATGATCCCGGCCGCCGGCCCCGATTCGAGGATGCGCGCTGGGTAGCGGCTAGCCTCCTCCGGAGAACACATTCCCCCATCGGATTTCATGATTCCTACGCGGCCGTTGAACCCCCGTCGGATCAGCGATTCCGACAAGTCCCGCAAGTAAGAAGAGATGCGCGGACCGACATACGCATTGATCACGGTGGCGATGAACCTTTCATACTCGCGTACAATCGGGGCGACCTCCGACGATACGCTGAAGTACGTCTCGGGGCATTCACGGGCGACCATCTCGGCCGCTTGCTTTTCGTGTTCATCATTAGCGTACGAGTTCAAAAAGCAAATGGCGATGGCGTCCCTATCACGTAACTGTTGAGTCGCTGCGAGCACCGACTGACCGTCCAATTGACTATGAACTTGACCTTGAGCGGTCATCCGTTCAAGGATTCCGCAGCGCCACTGACGCGGCACTAAGACTGAGGGGAGGTCGATCTGAAGATCGTACAGGTCATACCGATCTTCCTGGCCGATTTCGATGATGTCGCGAAATCCGGCCGTTGTCATGAGGCCGACTTTCGCGCCAGTTCGCTCGATCAGCGTATTCGATGCCAGCGTAGTTGCATGGACGAAAAACTCAGCCTCAGTCAATTCGATTTCCGCCTTGGTGCGAATCGCTTCGAGGGCGTTAAAAACACCATCGAGCGGGTGCACCGTCGTCAGCACCTTTCCTGTCACGTAAGTTCCGTCGGAGCCATCCACCGCTACGATGTCTGTGAAGGTGCCGCCGATGTCTACACCGATTAGCCAGCTGCCTGCCGACCTCACTTCAGGGTCTCCTCCCTGCAGTGTGCCGTGGTGGCCCGTCGCATCCGGCTCCTGCAGCAGTTCGATGAATTGGGCACTGCCGTGCCGCGCCCGCAGACTACCGTGCGCACAGCCGTCCACGAACTCGAGTGCCCAGCAGGGCGCTGCCGGCCTCAGTGCCAGCTTCGCCCCCGCCGACGCCGCTCCACGTGCACACGCCTCCGTGGCCAATACGACGCGCCGAGGCCACGGCACGACCGACTACGCGACAGATCTCCTCGTTGAGCAATGGAGTTCAGAATGTCGACATCGCGGAGGCCGGCACCGTCATTATTTGTACGCGCTGTCCGCTGGCAGTCCACCCCTCAATGCTCCACGTACCGAAGATATTATGGTACTGGTTGTAGCCCGTACTGCCAGTGGCCCCCTGGTAGCTGATCTTCTTCCCCGCGCTCAGCAGCTGGATGCATTGCGAGTAAAAGTAACATACCGTCCCCGGAGGGTTTGCCACGTCCAGAATCTTCTCATTGAAGACCGCCGGATTGGTCGACTTGGCGTCGGTCATCGCGAGCGATGCGATCACAACCGCGTCGTACATATTCTCTGACAGCGTATCGGGCTGACTCTTTCCCAACACTTTCTGATACATGGCCGTGTAATGCTGCCATGCGGGTCCGGAGGGCGGCGCGCCGCTCGCACCGACGAGATACTTGCTCGCGGCATCGAGGCCCATAGCTTGCGCAAACTCAAGGCCGTTGCTGTTGTCGGTGATGAACGGAACGTTGAGATGCCCGAGCTGCCCGAGTTCAGTAAACACGGTGTTGGCGGTCGCCACTGAGACAGCAATAAAGACGACCTGAGGTGGCGTCGCAAACGCCTTCTGTATCTCCGTTCTGTAGGAACTCTGACCTGGCGCTAACTTCTCAATGTCGAGTACCGTGCCACCATGCCTCTTGTACGCGGCAACGAGGTCAGGCACCTCGCCGAACGCGTTGGGGGTTGATTCAAAGAGGAGGGATGCCGTCATGTAGTGCTTGGCGATCGCATAGTATGCCATGGAAATGCTCAGGGTGGAGTCCGACGGATTGGCACGATAGACATATTTGTAAGTCATGTGGTCAAATGCATTAGATCCCGCCTCCGTGAATTCCACGAGCTGGGCGGGATCGTATAACGCTGCTACGCCGTCGAAATCGGGCATGGCCGGGCCGACCTCAAATGCCGGGTGCTGCAGATACAGCGTATGCCACGCCGTCACTGCATCCGTCGGATCTCCGCCAGTGTCAGCCGTTATGACGCTTAACTGCCGCCCCAGTACGCCACCGTTCCCATTCACATCGGCCACGGCCACCTGTACCCCATGAACAAACCACTGACCGACATGGGCGTGGAGACCCGTGAGTGGAAAGAGCTCTGCCACTACTATGGGTGGGGTGGCCCCCGTAGCTCCGCCGCACGTGGCGATCAAAGCACCCGCGGCGATGACCGTCAACACCACCATTGCGCCGCTGAATCGACTCCGTCGCATGTGCATGACCCCCTGGGTGATCATTCTCGTTAGCACGATCCAGGCTAGGGACTGGAAGGACATCGGATGTTTCCTGGGCGTCAAGGATACACTCAGTCGTGTTGCTGTCCCACCCCCTTTGCCAGGAACAACGCCGCGAGATCGTGCTGCCCAATCCTGTCAGCTGGGCCGTCAATCGCGTTCTGACCAGCGGTCATCACGTACACCCAGTGTGCATTGGCAATCGCAAGATCCACATTCTGCTCCACCACGAACACGGCTGTCCCTTCCGCGGCGATGCGCTGAACCTGCCTCCAAACAACAGCCACGTTAGGGGGCGAAAGCCCCGCAGTCGGTTCATCGAGCAGCAGCACCTTCGGATCCAACATTAGGCCGCGCGCCATCGCAAGCATGGTTCGCTGGCCGCCGCTCAGTGTAATTGCCTTGCGCCCCCTGGCCGCCGCTAAGTCAGGGAACATCGAGAACACGGTATCGATTCGCGGCCGGATATCTCCTCGGCGCATGAAGGCCCCCATCTCTAAGTTCTCGACGATCGTCATCGAAGGGAACACATTGTCCACCTGCGGAACATAGGCCATGCCGCACTGCGCGATCCGATATGGCGGCCATCCAGTCACATCTTGCGCACCGATCATGACAGTGCCCTCAGTGGCGCGAATCAATCCGAACATGGCCTTCAGCAGTGTCGACTTGCCTGCACCGTTCGGGCCAACGACCGCCACAATGGAGCCAGCATCCGCACGAACCGATACATCGCTGATGACTGGCACCGATCCATACCCAGCAGTGAGGTGATCCGCACAGACAGCAGGCAATTCACGCACCTCGTGGATCGCAGCGACGGGGGCAAGGTCGCGTCTTGGAATCTCGCCCCCTTCCCCTGAGTGAACAACGCAGCCGACTGGATCGCCCGCCACTCCACGGACGCGCTTCAGTGCCCAAGAACCCGCGGTTATGCATCCGGAGCGCGCGCCTCACGCCTCGACACTCCCGCCTAGGTACGCTTTAACTACCTCGGGATCGTTGCGCAACTCCGCCATTTGTCCGATCGCTAGCGTCCGGCCGTAGGCCATTACGATCACCTGATCACAAATCCGGTCCACGACGCGCAGATTGTGCTCAACCAACAGCAAGGTGATCCCGGATTCGCGGAGCCTCAGAATATGTTCACACAGTCGCTCCACGAGTGCGGGATTGACACCCGCCATGGGCTCATCAAGTACGAGCAGCTTCGGTTCCGCCATCACCGCGCGGGCCAACTCCAAGAGCCGCTTCTCACCGCCGCTCAGGTTTCTTGCGTACTGATCGCGCAGAACATACAAACCAAATGTGTTGAGGACGTCCAGAGCCTTACTCACGTGGCGGCGATCTTCGCGTCGGCCCAAGCTTGGGCGGAACAAGACGTTCCGCAGACGCTCCCCCGGTTGGTCGGGAGGGGGGACCAACATGTTCTCGAGCACACTTAGACCGCCAAATTCTCTCGATAGTTGAAATGTCCGAATCAGTCCCCGCCGTGCAATACGATACATCGGCCAACGACTAATGTCGCCGCCGTCAAACACAATGCGGCCTTGCTGCAGTGGGAGAGCTCCTGCAAGCAGGTTGACGACGGTCGACTTACCAGCACCATTAGGCCCGATCAGCGCGCCCACTCGCCCAGCATCAAGACTGAAGGCGCAGCCGGCAACCGCTCTAACTCCACCAAATGCATGGCTCAAACCTTCAACTTCGAGAATGCCTCTTGTCATCGTCCCGCTCCAGAGTTGTTGCTCAGCGATGACGCCGGCATTTGGGCACCTGGCATGTGCAAACCTCGTGGGAAACGCGCCCTGCGTTCCGGAACCAGACCTTGCGGGTGGAATCGCAGAGTGACAATCAAGAGTATTCCAATCACAATGTTCCGAGCTGCAGCGATCAGCAGCGGGTGCCCTGGCACCGGGGGGAGGAAACGTGTGCCCTCTATGAACACCACCGTTACAATCAACGTCCCTACCGCCGCACCAAGGTTGTTGCCTTGCCCACCGATAATCATTGCAGCCCAGACAATGAACGTCTCCGCGGTGGTCCATGAGTCCGGAGCAATCCCACCTATAAACTCAATCAATAACCCTCCAGCGATACCTGCATATACACAGCCGATGCCCATGGCAAGCATTCGAACCTTCACCGTGTCCTTGCCAAATGTCGCCGCGACGTCGACATCTTCTCTTATTGCCCGCATGGTTCGGCCCAGCGCTGAGTGATAGATGCGATGCGCCACGAACCACAGCGCCAGCATGATCACGACGCAAACGCCCAAGAAAAACAGCGTGTAGTCATTCGGGCTGAGATTCAGTAAACGGTTGAGCGGCTGCGGGATTCCCCGTAGTCCGAACCATCCGTTAAACAAGGGCGTGAGGTTCCCAACCAAGTCATAACAGATTGTAGCGAACGCCACCGTGACAATGCCGAGGTAGTCGCTACGTAGATTCCAGCGTGAGAGGATCGTTCCACCAACCGCAATCCCCAACACACCCGCAACGATCGCACCTAATGCGAGTGTAAGCGGGAAGGGCCACCCCAACCCCAAGATGTATTCTTGATCTGTTCCGGCCGCTGGCGGCAGCGCACTGACTCCAGCGAAATAGGCACCGGCCGCCAAAAATGTGATGTAGGCGAAGTCCAAGATGCCCGTGTATCCAAACTGAATATTGAGACCCAGGGTTAAGATATTGTAGATGCAAAACAACACGGCCATCGTCGCCAAGTAGTAGACGATGTCGTTCATCGCTTACGCCTTCCCTTGGGTGGGAATGAGCCCCTGCGGCCGGATCAGTATCATCACGATCAGCACAAGGAAGGCAACATCGCTCTTCAGGGCCGAGTTGAGTACGGCCGCGGACATCTCCGTAACACTGCCAATCGTCAACGCCCCCAGCATCGCACCGTAGGGTTGGCCTACGCCCCCGACAATCACAGCAGCGAAGATAACGAACAAGAACTCCTCACCAAACGAAGGTTGGAATCCCCCAGCACTCAAAGCCAGCATCACCCCGGCCAAGCCAGCCAAACACCCGCTGATGAACCAGGTCCATAGCGTTACGCGATCTGTGTCTACGCCACCTACGCGCGCCAAGTTCAAGTTATCAGACATGGCACGCATTGCCTTACCCAATTTGGTGTATTTGAGCAACCAGTGGATCGCTAGCATGGCCCCCAAACCGATCGCCATAATGATTACCTGGTTCGGCGTGAAAATGAGAGGGCCGACGGAAAATACCTGTTGATTGGGAATGTCGAACTTTCGAAAGTCAGTGCCCCAAAGTATTTGAAAGATGTTGGCCAGTATCAACGACATGCCGAGGGTAACGATTAGCAAGAAAAGTAGTCGCGCACCACGCCGGACAAAAGGCTTGAGGACGAACTCGCTGATGACCACGGCGCCCACGCCCGTAGCCACCGCACCACCAACCGCCGCAAGCCAAAAATCGACATGGAGCTGAACGTTGAGGATCCAACTCAAGTATGCTCCGAGTGTAAGGTACTCGCCGTACGCGAAGTTGACGTAGTTAGTGACTCCAAACTGCAAAGTCACGCCGACAGCTGCCAACGCAAGGACTGATGCGGTCACCAAACCAAAGCCGAACGAATTGAGAATCAGATGCATGCTCGGTCACCCCTTCTCGGCGAGCAGCCGGTTCCAGCCGGGCGTCTCAAACTGATCGCTGGTACCTCGGGATGGTTTCTCCTTGGCTGACGCCAGGGCTTCGGAGCTCCCTTCCAGTGCTCCGGATATCGGAGAGGGCGTCCGATGTCGAGGTTCCTCGGCACGACGCTTCGCGCGTGATGACACCACCGCGACTGCGTCTCTGTCATTCACTTCTTTGTGGTACACTGCGCCCAACTGCGGTAAAGCGTGATACCCGCGCATCGCCGCAGGGCGAGGCACGATGTGTAGCGAGTCGCGGCCCACCCTCGTTGCTTTTGGGGGCTGTTGCATCATCGGTCGACCCGCGTTTCCCGCTCGTCACGCAACTGACGCACCCCCGACTGGTTAGCCGCCCTGCAATGCGAGACAACACGCTTCGTAAATCGACTCCCAGTCGATTCGGCACGCTCTGTAGAGATCCGCGGGCATTCCCGACTCTCCAAAGCGCGTGACCCCAAGCGGGTACGCTTTCCGCCCCACCATGCTCCCGACCCACGCCAGCGTGGAGGGATGACCATCGAGAACGGTCACGATCGGGGCATCCACAGCTACCGCAAGCAGCTCGGGGCCAAGCGTCTCAAGACCGCGGGTCACGCCGCGCTGCCACGCATGGTACACGAGATCGGGGCTCGTGCAGTTGACGACGTTCGCATAAACTCCGTCCTGCATGAGCTCTTCCGACGCGCGCACGGCCTCCGGGACCACGGCGCCGGTCGCCCAGATCTGCACGAGGTTCCGGCTCGGCACGCACCCCGGCTCCTCCATCCTGTCAACCAGCCGGTAGGCGCCCGAGAGAACCTTGGCGCGGAGGTTGTCACGGTCACGGGCGTTGAGGAGCCGCTGGTCGATCAGGGCCGTGCTCAGCCGCAGGTACGCGGACATCGGATTGCACTCGCGATGCAAGGCGCGTAACGACTCGAGGAGAATCCACTCAAGCTCAAGCGCGAAGCACGGCTCATAGTACACGACCCCTGGCAGCGAGAGTCCAATCGCTGGTGTAATGACCGATTGGTGCGCACCTCCTTCGGTAGAAAGGGTAACGCCTGATGGGGTGCCCACCAAAATGAACTTGCTACCGGAGTACAAAGCATACACAAGAGCGTCGAGGCCTCGTGCCACGAACGGATCGTACAGGGTACCGATCGGGAGAAGCGGTTCCCCGTTCACCTCCGCGGACAGGCCTAACTGCCCCAAGGCCATGAACAGGTTGGTTTCGGAAATGCCAAGTTCTAAATGCTGACCATCCGGCGTGCGCTCCCACTTAATGAGCCGAGGGCCGAGCACGGTAAACCGGTCTCGCTCCTCTTGGTGACTCCAAACCCCCACCTGATTGATCCACCCGCCGAGATTTGTCGACGTGGCAACATCCGGGCTAACCGTCATGACGCGCCGTCCGGCCTCTGGCGCGGTCCTGCGAAGGGTTGTCAGAATCTGTCCAAACGCGCGCTGCGTGGAGTTCTCCGGGCCGTAGTCGCGACCGAGATCTGTTGGGAGCTCGAGGCTCGGCCTAGACTGACGGGGAGGACGTGCCAGTACGCGCCGGCGCTCCGCGCATAGCTCTGCCTCTGCGCTCCGTTCCGTGAATCCGGCCCACATGTCATCCTGCCGGATCCCAAGGCGGACCATCAGGTCCTCCATCTGCTCCGCGGACAGTAATGCTGAATGATTCAGCGGGTCGCCAGCGATCGGGAGTCCCCACCCTTTGATCGTATAGGCAAAGATCACTGAGGGCCCTGGAGCGGCGTCGGCCTCCGCAAAGACTTTAGGAAGCACGTCGAGATCATGCCCACCCAAGTCGGCCAACAGGGTCTTGACGTCTTCATCGGTCCGGCTGACAAGAAGCGTCTCCCCAAGCGCCCGGCGAACCGTAGCGGCGTCCGAGCGGAGCAAGAATTGATACTCCTCATTCGGCATCTCGTCGATGCGCCGCTTCAGATGTTCTCCGCCGGGTTCGGAGAAGGCGGCCTGTAGCTGCCGACCGTACTTCGCCTCAAACACGGCCCACCTGTTCGCTCGAAACATGTCCTCCAATTGGCGGACCCGCATGCCCGGAACCACACGATCCAACGACTGCCGGTTCACGTCTACTATCCACACGATATTGTCAAGGTGCGCAAGCGCCGGTTCGGCCACCGCCTCCCACACTGATCCCTCGTCCAGCTCGGCATCCCCGATGAGCGCAATGAAGCGCCGTCCAGAACAGTCTGTGGCGCCGAATCGTGACTGGACGTAGCGGTCAACCAACGCGGCGAAATTGGGCGCCACCGCGCCGATGCCCACCGACCCTGTCGAGAAATCGACCGGATATGGATCTTTCGTCCGGCTAGGATACGCCTGCAAGCCTTGGAACTCCCGCAGCGTGGTGAGATGACTCTGTTCCAGATTGCCTAGCAGATAATGAATCGCATGCAACACCGGCGACGCATGCGGCTTGACAGAGATCCGGTCCCCGGGACGCATGAAATCGAAGAATAACGCCGTCATAATCGAGACCACCGATGCACTCGACGCTTGGTGGCCGCCCACCTTCAGGCCACTGAGGTTGGGCCTAACCTTGTTGGCGTGGTGGACGATCAGCGTGCTCAGCCAGAGGATCCGGCGCTGGATAGCCTGCAGCGTCTCGAGTCGCATCAAGCGTTGTGCGTAGTTGCACGAGACGCTGACATTTGCCTCGGACGCCACCTGCTTCACGCGCCGACTCCTGGCGCGGAACGACAGGACGGACCCGCCGGAGTGTCGAGGGACCAGCTCGAGTCGATGGCTAGGGTTGCCAAATTCGCCCCCATAGAGTAAAATGGGACAAGTGTCTCATTTCGCTATGGAAGATGATAGAGAATGAGCCGTGACGCTGTCAAGGGATCCGGCGCGAACCGACGGCCCTCCCATTCCGCCGGCCGCTCGGAGAAGAACGCCGAATGACCTCGCGATACCGGAGACCCAAGCTCAAGCCGATGGCACGGTGGCTCTTGATCATCGAGGCGTTCGCCGCGGCAGGTGAGTGGGGGGTGCGCGACCTTACGGCTGCCACTCGCTTGCCAAGGAGTGCCGTTCACCGAATCCTGCATGAAATGCACCAGTACGATATGTTGACTTTGGCTGAACGCCCGGGCCGCTTCACGGTTGGCCCGTCCCTCATCCGCGTAGCGGCTCTCCTTCTTGACAGCCTGGACGTGACTCGGCACGCACGGGTTGTGCTGGAGGAGGCTGCGCGCATCTCCGGCGAGACGGTGATCCTAACGCTGTACGATCCGAAACGTCGTCAATTCTTCGCGGTCGATGCTGTGGAGTCGGCTCAGACTGTCCGCTACATCTGGCGCTCGCTCCGCGAATGGAACGACCTACACATAGGCTCGAGCGGGAAAGGCATCCTGGCTTTCCTCCCGAGGGAGGAACGGGATGCAGTAGTGGATGCTCTTCCGGATCCAATCCCCGGCCTCAGGCAGATTTCGAAGGCACAGCTCCGACAGCAACTCGAACGGGCGCGACGCCAGGGCTACGTTCTGACCCACGGCGAACGGTACCCGGGAGCATTCGGCGCCTCCGCGCCGGTTCGCAACGCGGTTCGGCTGATCGGTGATCTCATCATCACATGGCCTGACAATCGCAATCGCGGACGTGAGCGCACGCTGGCCGCGCTGGCGGCCACAGCTGCCTCCAAGCTCTCCGTGTCGTTAGGGTATCGAGCTCCTGGCGACGCGCCGCGCGGTCTTGCGCCCGTCGATGCATACCAGGAAGATGATCAACTGTCACTCCGCCGGGGTGGAACCGATGCTTCATCGCGTCATGGAACAAGAGCGAGTGATTCGAAGGAATGAACTCGACCCGACCCTTCCCTCGACCGGTGGATTGCAGTCCGATTATGCCTGTGCCGTGAACCCGTGAGCAACGAAGTGCATCAATTCTTCAACGGTTACGTCACTCTTGACCAGGCTCGCCGCGACGCGTCCATGCTCAATGATGGTAATCCGATCCGCGACAGGATGAACGTGAGCCAGGTTGTGGTCGATGTAGATGATGCCAAGACCCCGCTCCCGAACCGCTTCGATAGCTCGGAAAACGCGTCGAGTCTCCCGGACTGATAGTGCTGCGGTCGGCTCGTCCAGCAGCAACACACGCGCGCCGAAGTACATAGCCCGCATGATCGCGAGCGACTGGCGTTCACCGCCAGAAAGGACCGCAGCGGGTTGATCGGCAGACTGAATGTGCGTGAGTCCGATCTCATACAACTGGTCTGCACAGATCCTCCGCATCGCGCCCGTTTTCAAGATAGGCAACGGGGTTCGCAGCCAGGTCAGTTCCTTCCCGAGGAAGAAATTCCGCCAAAGGCTCATCTGGTCTATCAAGGCGAGGTCTTGGTAAACGGTCTCAATGCCGAGCCGGCGAGCATCGGATGGTGACCGGAATCGCACCTCAGTCCCCTCGAACCGAATGCTGCCGCTTGTCGGCTGATGATACCCGGTGATGATCTTGAGGAGCGTCGACTTACCGGCGCCGTTATCGCCGACGAGGCCGACCACCTCGCCAGCCCGAAGTGCAAAGTTCACGTCGGCGAGCGCCCGCACGCTGCCAAACTGCATCCCAATTCCGTCAAGTTCAAGGAGTGGAGGCCCAGTCACCGGCTCATCGGCCCTCTGCGCAGACGAAGCCCGAGTTTGTCGAGTTGGTCATTAAGAAAGGCCGCGACAAGAAGGATGATCCCAATAATTGCTGTGTACCAGGAACCTGGAGCGCCCACGAGGACCAGCCCTGTAGATAGAGAGCCCAATACCAACGCCCCGAACACAGTCCCGGCGATCGAACCCTCGACTCCGAACAGCGACGTCCCACCTAGCACCGCCGCAACAATGGCCAGGAGATTGGCGTCTGTACCGAAGCTCGCGTCGACGGAGCCCAGTTGCGCGAATGCTGCACATCCAGCGAACCCAGCCAGCATCGCACAGAGTGCGAAGTTAATAGTCTTCACGGTCGCGACAGGTACACCGAGCGCGCGTGCCGCACCGCCCCGGGCGCCCGCTGCCGTTGTCCAATTCCCGTATTGAGTGAACCCATGAATGAACCAAAACGTGACCCCGAACACAAACATCCAAACGAAAGGAGCGGCCAACGCAGCGTTGCCCAAGTTACCGCCAAGCAGAGATCGAAACGCCGTCTGCTGGAAGTAGCCTACCGGGAGTCCCGAGGTGATGAGAAAACTCAGCCCCGTAAGTACAAAAAGCGTTGCCAGCGTGGTGATGAAAGATGGGATACCCAACCGAGTGGTGATCAACCCGTGCACCACACCTACGGCAGCAGCCATGGCGAGAACGAGGACAAATGCGATCCAGACGTTCCACTGCGCCGCGATCAGTTCGCCCAAAACGATTGGGACAAAGGCAAACATCGCACCGACCGAAAGATCGAACTCGCCGGCGATCATGAGAAATGAAACGCCGACACCAATCGTACCGACTTCGCTCGCAACCAGGCTCATCCCGCGCAACTCGCCGCCGGTAAAGAAGCGCCCCGAAAGACCTTGAAAGACACCAGCGAGCAAGATCCATCCGGCAAAGGCCCCAAAACCGCGGGATCGGAAGATGCCCCAGCCAATGTGCACCGCGGCTTCGTACTTCGAGGGCCTTAACACGCCGGCGTCCCGCCGCGCTGTTTCGTCTGACGCCATTTGTGTCACCGGTGAGAGCGCACACGACTGCGAGGCATCGGCCTTCAGTCGAGTCCTTGCTTTATAAGCTGCTCGACCCTGCCAGAATTATCGTAATCGACGATCAAGCTGCCCGTGTTGATGTTCACAGGAGCGAACCCGTGTTGAAGTTCTAGCACGAGGTTCTCAACCGTCAGGTAGCCTTGCAGATAGGGCTGTTGATCAAGAAGGATTTTCAGTGCACCCGCACTTCTGAGTTGCTGGAAGACGACATCGTTGATGTCGAACCCGGCGACGGGCACTTTCAGCTTCTGCTGGGCAACATATTGGACGGCGGGGGCAATTCCATTGACGTTCAAAGACAAGATACCAACGGTATCAGGATGAGCTTGAAGGTACGCGCCAGTAGTTTGCTGATTCTGCGTTGCGTCCGCCGACTCCACCAACACATCGGGCTTGTATCCACGCGCGGTAAGTAACCCTTTGACCGCGTCCTGCCGAAGGCCAAGAACCAGCGATTTCGGGTTGGGGTTGATGACCAAGACTCTGCCGCCCCCGGACGGAAGGTACTTGAGAAACGCAGACGCTAGCACTTCGCCAGAGTGATGCTCGTCCTGACCGACGAATGCGAGACTGACGATGCGAGGATCTATTGTCGCAGGCGTACTACCTGCAGCTTCAAACCGATTATTGTTGAAGAGCACGACTTTGATTCCTGCCGCAAGCGCCCGAAGCGTGATCTCCTGCATGTCCCTGCCAGCGTACTCAATAGCGATCCCATTCGGCCTGGCCGCTACGGCAGCGTCAAGTAACGAGATCATGTCGGCGTCGCTGCCGGTGCCCGCTGGCGCCTCGTATTTGACCGTCGCGCCGAAGTCCTTGCCCGCCTGCTCAGCCCCATGCTGCACCGCGTGCCAGAATGCCTGTTGCTGGGTGAACCCGACCATATAGATCGTCAGGGGCTTACTGGCACCATTACTTATCCGTGGCATCGCACTGGCAGCGAGCAGCATCATCGACACGACGGCCAGCGCCGCGATGAACCGGGCCTTCCGCATCTATTCCCACCCCCCTAAGAACATCATACGGGTCGTGCTTGACCGGAACGCAGTTCGCACACAACTGTCGTCGAACACTGCGGACACGTCGGTTTTCGGTCATTCGTGCCGATAGTCCACGTCTCCTTGTGGCCTTACTAGTTTGTCTGGGCAGCGGTCCTTCCTAGTTCCAGTGCAGAGAACGACAGCACCGGACTGAGCATAAGCCAACGGAAACCCCGGTCAAGCAGCATCTCCACGTTGCTTGCATCCACGTGAGGATGGCCGCAAGGTATCTCGTGGTCTTTGCAGATCGCCAGAATGTCGTTGATCGCAGTTGCGACGCTCGGATGATCGTATTGCCGCGGGAATCCCAAGTCTTGAGAAAGGTCGCCCTCTCCGATGAGCACGACGCCTATCCCTGGCACGTCTTCAAGCATCTTGGGAAGGTTTTTGATCGCACGCGCCTCTTCACACATGATGACCACGAGAAGCTCGCCGTGGGGATCCAGAGGCCAGACGTCCGCCCGATGATAATATTCAGCAGGCGTCAGCCCCCAATACCGCGAGGCACTTCGAGGCCCATCGCCCCTTACGCCCGCCGGGTTAAAACGGGGCGCCGCCGCCGGACGTGGATACCTGCACGCCGCGACAGCATTGCGGGCTTCTTCCACAGTGCTTACGTGAGGCCAAACGATGCCATAAACACCCGCATCAAGTGCTTGCTTCGCAATCCACTGGTTCAGTTCTCCTCCGTTCGGCGGGATGCGGACAAACGGGGTAACAGCCGGCGCAAGAGTGGCAGACCGAACCAGTTCTCGACGGTCAAGCATGTATTGCAGACAGTCGCGCAAGCGCGCGATGTCGAGTGGGTTGTGTTCCATCTCGAACACTACGCCATCATAGGGCGCAGCACTTATCGTCTGTGCCATGGTGACGTCGGCACCGGCGAAAGTAACGAAAGCGGGATTGCCTTTCGCAAGGGCCCGGATAACACCATTCAATCGGGGGATCTCAGTCATGTCGACCTCCCTGTCGGTGCCTGCACCGCGTTCGCAGACAAGAAGGGCCGGTTCCTCGGCGGCCAAGCTGAGTATTTCTTGCGGCTCCGTGGCTCCAGCGGTCGCGGCATTGATGCCTAAGACGCAGCGCAGTCCGCGACCAGCGGACTACTCTGCTGTGCTTCCGGTCGCACCGAGCCCATTATAATCTCTTGATTCCCTCGTAGTAACTCTCGGGTAGATGCGGTCGGCGGAATTGCTGGACGGCCATGTCGAGGTGGAGCTGTGCTCCCTTCAATACGAAGATTCCGTGCCCGGGAAAGAGCTGGTCAACGTTCAGATCACCGAGCTTCTGGATATCAGCACGGTAGTGACCAAGGTTACAGCCCGGAAGATTGAGCAGCCCAACCATCCCATTGAAGAAGACGACGTCGCCCGTGAAGATTGCCCGAGAATCGTCTGAGTCCACCACGTAGCAAACGGAGTCCTCAGTATGCCCGCGCACATGCACTGCTCGCACGCGAAACCTTCCGATGCTCGTCGTCCAACCATCGTCGATGACAACGTCAGGACTCACAGTCGGAAACTCATACCCAGGAGGGACAGCCCCGTAGGCACGCATGAACTCCCGGTCTGAGTTCGCCCCTGTCGCGAGAGACGGCGCGCTGTTTCGATGTGCGACCAGCTTGGCCCCAAACTGATCCTTAAATCGGGCACATCCCTCCGAGTGGCCCGTATGTTCATGCGTTAAGAAGATTGTACTGACGCGGGCGGGATCGTACCCTGAGGCTCGGACATTTGCTATCATGTCGTCAAAACTGCTCAGGCGGCCGACGTCTACGATTGCAAGCGCGGTGCCTCCGTCGAGCAGGTAGATGTTGGAATCGTTGGGAGCCGTGAGACCGAATTGATCGCTACCAACCAGATGGACCCAGGGGTGGATCTGCATCGTTTACGCCCCTCCTCAACGCGCGGGTCCTGACGTGGATTGCTGCCAAGCGCGAACGGTGCCGGATGTCGCCACCCGATCGAGGAGGCGGGCAATGACCAGCCCGTCTTCGAAGCTAGGCGCAGCGACTTCGCCGCCAGCGATGGCGTTCAAGAATGCCCGCTGCTCGAGCACTTTCAATTCGACGAACCCGATCCCCAAGCCCCCTACTGGCAGGAAATCGCTGAAAAACGGATGCCCCGGACCCATCTGAATGCGCGTGAACCCGTCCAAGTATGGCGACGCGCCAGGCAGGTACACCTCGAGTTCGTTCATGCGGTTCAGGTTCCAGCGCAACGCTCCCTTGCTGCCGCTGACGTCGACCGTGAATCGAACCCGTGTCCCCGCCGCGACCCGGCTCCCCTCGGCGATTCCGGTGCCCCCATTCGCGAGCTTGAAGAGCGCGCCCCAAGAGTCATCATTAGTCACGGGAAGCATCGAGATGTCCTTCTCTGCCTCCTGGCGCTCCGTTGGACGTTCGCGGACAACAACGTCCGTGTACCCCGTGATCTCGTTGATTTCCCCGACCAACATGCGCACCATATCGAACAAATGAGATCCCAGATCAGAAAGCGCACCATGCCCCGCTCGCTCGCGACTATAGCGCCATCGCCACGGGCTTGACGGGTCTGCCGCGGCCCCAGTGTTGTAGGTGGCATGCACATGCCAAATCTCACCCACGGCGCCCTGTGCAATAAGCTCGCGCGCATACTGGACAGCAGGAGCCCACCGGTAATTGAACGCCACAAAACTCGCTACGCCCCGTTGCGTTACCGCATCACACAACGCAGTCGTCTCCGCGCTGTTTCTGCCGAGGGGCTTTTCGCAATAGACATGCTTGCCAGCGGCCGCGCCAGCCGTCCCGATGGGCACGTGAAGATCTGGAGGCGTACAGATATCGACGATATCGATCTCATCATCCTCCAGGACCGTCGCCCAGTCGCTTGTCCATCGCGGAATCCCCCAACTACGAGCGGCCCGCTCGGCCAGATCGTCGCTAACGTCCGCGACGATCTCCACGGAGGGAAGTACCTCGTTGGGATAGATATGCGGGATAAAGCGATAAGCACGATTGTGCAGCATGCCCATAAAGCCAGTGCCTATGAGCGCGATGCGAAGACTTTTCTTGCCATAACCCCTCCAGCTCCGGTGGGAGTGCATATCTTTCCTCGCTCTCCTATCCCTCAAGAGTGAGTGGCATCATGCGGGACGGTGACAAACAAGGCACATTGAGGCTCCCAAGTTCGGATCAAACCTGATATCTCGCGACGCGATCCCAGTCGAAGCTGAGACCTATGCCAGGCTTTTCAGATGGCCGGAAAACTCCCCGCCGGGGCACATACGGTTCGTCGAATAGCTCGTCGATGTTCACGATCTTATGGTTGGGGACGTATTCGACCCAACGCACGGCTTGCCCCGCGTACGAGCAGGACAGGTGAATGTGGACAAACGGGAACCAGTGTGGAAAGACGGTCTTGCCAAAACACGCCGCCAACCCAGCTACCCGCAGCCACTCGGTGATGCCGCCGACGACAGTGACGTCTGGCTGCAGGATATCCACGATGCCGGTTGCAGCCCACTGCGCGAATGCATAACCAAAGGACTCCGACTCACCAGTGGAAATGGGAACCGAGCTAATGGTGGACAACTTGCGAAAGTTCTCAAACGCCTCGGCGTGGAACGGGTCCTCAAACCATGCGATATCGCAATCTTCCACGGCATCGAGAAACCGTTTCGCGTCGTCCCAGGCCTGTAACGTTGCGTTCGCATCGATCCCGAGCCGAACCCGAGGGCCAAGCGCTTGCCGCACGACGCGCACCCGTTCAACATCCTCGGCGAACGCGAGGCCGCCGATGCGGACTTTCGCCGCTTGAAATCCCGCCTCGGCATATTGTTCATACTCTCTAGCAAGCTCCGTCACGCCCTCGCCGTCGACGTAAACCCCGCCGCTGGCGTAAGCGTGAACCTCCGTGCGCGCGACGCCAAGCAACCTATAGAGAGGTAACCCCGCGACCTTCGCGCGCAAATCCCACAGTGCGTTGTCAAGCAATGACAGGGCAAACATCGGAGCTCCACGCCGCCCGTGTCGTGTCGCGAAGACGAGATCGTTCCAGATCCGCGGTGCCTCTTCCGGGTCCCGTCCGATAATCAGTGGAGCGAACTCGTTGACGTGAGCGGGGACGGTCCCCGCGCCGATGCAAATGCTGTTGCCTTCCACCCCTTCCGCGGTGACCATGCGGACAATGGTGTATTCACGTTCAGTAAATCTTCGGTTGGCAATGGCCGCCGGTTTCAGTAACGGCACGCGCACCACCAGCGGCTCGATTTTTGTTACCTTCAACGGCACATCCCTCCTCGTTGGAGTCGCAGCGGCACCACGGACGAAACACAGATTCGGCCGACACTTCAGCATACCCCGCCCGAAATCCCGCTTCACGCCTCCGTGCCACGCAGACTCAAGCGTCACGTACACCGTGCTTCGCGGGGCATCAATCCGTGACCGCACGGCGCATATGTTGTGTTCCGGCGGATTGGATGCGGCACCGCCGCAGCAGGAGAACCAGATCTCGGCGGTATAGTGAGGTAGTAGCGCTCAAGGATCGGTACTGCCCCTGGAATCTCGCTTGCGCGAAGCGAAACAAAGTCGCGCCCACCGTCGCCGCGACCCTGTGGTATTGTGCTCAGACGCACGAAATGGACAAACAGAAGCGTTTGAAACCGCTTGCAGGACTGTACCATACTGCCACCATGCAGGTCGTGGCTTGGCGCGTTAGGAGGGGAGGCTATAATGGCGAAGGACCCGCTGCGGTGGGGCATTCTCGGTGCGGCCGCAATCGCCCGACGGGCGATCGTGCCAGCCATCCAATCAGCTGGTGATATGGTCGTCGCGGTTGGCACGACTCACGTAGAGAAAGGTAATACCTTTGCACGGGACTTTGGGATCGAGACGGTCTACGATTCCTACCAAGCCGTGGTTGATGACCCTCGGATCGAAGCCGTCTACATTCCCTTGCCTAATCACCTTCATTACCCGTGGACGGTTGCAGCGGCTCGTGCAGGAAAGCACATCTTATGCGAAAAGCCACTGGCACTCAACGTCGCTCAGGCCGAAGAAATGCTGACAAAGTGTCGGGGAGCGGGTGTCGTACTCGCTGAAGCAGTCTTCTTCAGACATCATCCGCGCCTCGCGCTGCTTAAGCAAATGCTTGACGAAGGGATGATTGGTTCCGTCAGGCACCTGAGTTTCAGTTTCTCATTCCACCTTCCCGACGGGCCGAACATCCGTTGGGAACCTGGCCTTGGTGGAGGAGTTCTCTACGATACCGGCTCCCATGGTATTAGTCTAATCCGGTTTCTGCTGGACAAGGAGCCTCTTCAAGTATCCGCGGTGATGCACAAGCGACACGGCGTCGACGTAACTACCGCGGCGAGCCTCCTGTTTCCCGATGACGCAACGGCGAGTGTCTACGTTAGCTTCAACGCTGGTGATCAGCAGTCTCTCACTCTGATTGGCACCACTGGGCTCATGAGAGTGCCTCGACCGATCGCCACCTGGATGGTGGGAGGTCCCGTCCCGGGGCCGGCGCGCCCGTTCATTCTTGAACGGAATGGGGAAGAAACGGTAATGCCAACGCCGGCCCCTATTAACGCCTACGAAGAGATGGTGAAGTCTTTCAAGCGGTCGGTCCGCAGCGGCGATCCCGTATTCTTGCGCGCGGAAGACGGAATCGCAAATCTCCGAGTAATCGAAGCGTGTCAGACTTCGTCATCGAGCGGACGCCCGGAAGTGCTATCTTCGCCGTGATATCGAGATCGTGCGCGATTCGCCAATCCTGAGACGCCCGTCGACTCAGTCGCCAAAGGCGGAAGCTGCGGTGATCCGCGCCACTTGCTGAACAGGGAACGCGGCCGCGACACACTGTCGTCCTGCACCTTGTCAGGTGACGCGGGCCCTCTTCGGCCCAGACTACGGATTCACATCGCGCGGAAAGCCGTGCGCAGTAACGGTTGGGCGGGCGGTGCAGGCCACTATTCGCGCGACCCTGCCCGGATCACCGGCCAGGGGTTGGGCATCTCGCCGAGCGGCACTTCGATCAGCCCGGGGCGATCGCGGCCGAGCGCATCCTGAAGCGCGGCCTGGAGCGCCCTTGGACTCTCTGCACGCCGCCCCTCGACGCCAAACAACTCCGCCAGGCGGGCGAAATCCGGGTTCCGAAGGTCCGACGCAACCTCTCGCCCGCCAAAAGACTCTTTTTGGCTGCGGCGGACGTTGCCGAAAGCACTGTCGTTGAAGACAATCGCCACCACATTGAGCCCGTGCCGGACCATCGTGGACATCTCTTGCACGTTGTACATGAAGCCGCCGTCCCCGCTGATCGAGACGACCTTCTTCTCCGGCGCGCCGACTCGCGCGCCGAGCGCGGTCGGAAACGCAAACCCCAGCGTCCCTTGGTACCCTGACGTGATCAAGGTCCGAGGTTCGTAGACGGGAAACCCGCCAAAACACGACCAATAGCCGACCTGGGTGAGGTCGGTAACCACGATGCCGTCGTCCGGCACCGCTTCACGGATCGCGAGCGCGTATGACCGCAGCGGCTCCAGCGTGGCTAGGCGCGTGTCTGCCTTCTGCTTCGCGTCCGCGAGTTCGTCTCTGCGGGAGGACCGACTGCCGTTGTGACGCGGGGCACGCTTGAGCAGTTCGGTGAGGCCCCAAAGGGCATCGGCAACAATCCCGATCGCTACAGGGCTGTTCCGCCCGATCTCTTCGGGATCGACATCGATCTGGATGAGCGTCTGTCCGTCGCGGGGTCCCCACGTCGAGAACGCCGGTTGGAGAAACCGGGTGCCCACGATGAGCACGACGTCCGCCGCCGGCAGCAGATCCTCGGCCGCCACCATGCTCTGGGCCAGTCGGTGACGGTCCGAGATCGCACCCTTGCCGCTGCTGGACATGATGACCGGAGCCTCGAGCATCTCGGCGAGGTGCAGAAGCGGCTCCGACGCGCCCGATCGCAGAACCCCGCCGCCGACGAAGATGCTCGGCCGCTTGGCGCGCCCGAGCACCTTAGCGGCCCGTTCGACGACTTCGGGATCACCTTCCTGCCGCGCAACTTCCACGCGGGCCACGGACGCGACATCCGCCGACGCCTGGAGCACGTCCGGTGCGACCTCGATCGCCACCGGGCGCGCGCGGCCGGTCCGCAGCTGCCGGAACGCCTCGCGAACGACCGCCGGGATATCTTCGGGGCGCTCGCTGCGGCCGCCCACTTGGTCACCGAGCGCACCGCCTGCAGCTGATCCTTGATCTCGTGCAGCAGCCCTCGACCCTTCCCGATGTGCCGGGTCGGAATCTGGCCGGTGATACACAGGACCGGCGACGAACACGCATAGGCGGTCGCGAGACCCGCCATCGCGTTCAGCAGTCCCGGTCCGGGAACCGTCAGGCAGACACCGACGCGGTCGGTGGTTCGAGCATACCCGTCGGCCATGTAGGATACCGCCTGCTCGTGCCTAGTGTGATAGACTGTGATCGCGTCACGCTCAAGGTACAGCGCGTCGAACGCCCAGTCGAGCTGAACGCCCGGCAGGCCGAATACTACATCGACCCCTTGGGCCTCGAGGGATTGCACTAGCGCCTGGCCCCCGGTCAGACGCATCGCCGGCGCCAGATTCCTCTATCTGACTCGCCGCACAACGCGTCAAGCCGTCGGCAAAAAAGCGCATCAAGCCTCTCCATCGACATGGGTGCAGGTCATCCTTTCCGTTGGATCGATCGCCCGCCTATCACGCGTCGCCTGGATTCGTGCGGTCCCGTGATTCAGATATCCACTGGAAAATGGTTCCCGAGACCTCTGCAGAGAGACACGTCCCGGATACCAAAGTTAGGGGTCACCCTCCGCGATGGTAGCCTGGGGCGGTGACCTGCCAAATGCGGATCCTCGAGAAACGCTCCCAATCAATTGTATCACTGAACCAGATCGTCGACGCGAAGGTGGGTTCCTTCAGCCCGTACTCCCGGCCCAACACTTCTCTCGTCGTCGCGAGCCCCGCAACACCCAACTATTTGTTGGAGACTGAGGCGGCGGCCTCGGTATGCGCCTGATCCCCGGGCTTTGCGATTGTAGGTTACATCGTATGGAAGCCCTTATGTATACGCGTTTGGTGGGCGGTGCCGGCCTTGAACCTGCCCTCTTGCCACGCACCTCATTCCCTCGATGTGGGACGACCTGCTCGGCAATGCCTGATGCGGCACGAGTTGCGGGCTGGTCCACCAACAAGTCAGCTGATCCTTCGAAGCGAGTGCATCGGGGCCTGCACTCACTTTGCACTCGTGGCCAACCCGATTTTTTGCGGCCGGCAGGTGTGGCTTCGGGGGCAACGCAAACCCTGTAACCACGGTCTTGTACAGCGCGAAGCGAGGATAGTGACTCCATCATATGTACATATGCAGTTGTAGACGAGCGATCTATTCCGACGGGTGCCGACTATTGGCGCCAGTGCAACCTCCGCGCGTGCTGGCGTGGCTCGGGGCCGCGTCTCCTTATGGGGGTTCTGGGCTAGCTCAGACATTTCACGACGGCGTGCAAACCTTGAACCTAGCGGACACTGAGACCATGATTGGGGATTCTTAGCGCCCGCTCATTTGGCCGTGGTCATTCTCGCTCCCACGAGTGGCGCATCAGCCCTATCTCGTGTGCACTCTCCGGATGATCGGTCACCCACCGATGGCACCGCCGGCACAGGACCACGAGGTTCCAAGCGTGGCTGGCCCCACGACGACCGCGGGGCTTGACATGGTGTCGCTCCAACCCGCCTTCGCGACCGCAGAGAATGCAGCGGCGAAGAGTCTTCTTGTGAGGGGTCTTGCGCTAGTGTAGATGCGCGTTGCGCATGTGCGCTCCGTCCAACCGTGCGAGACACTGCCCAGCTTCACGGACAGTCGCAGGCCGGCGGGTGCGCACACTCGCACCTGCTGCTGCAGGCCCCAGACCGCGCCATGGGTCAAGAGCATGAACGTATAGCCGTCGTACTTGATCGCCTCGATCTTTCTTCCCAGCACGGTCTCAACAAGCAGCTTCTGAATCGCCCTGGCCTCTTCTTCCAACTCGCCGTCGCGCTCGCCATCCTCATGCGGGGCACGAAGGTCGCTGCGGCTCAAGACCTTCGCCTCCTCGACCAGAGCGACCGCCGCATGTCGATCGCCCACCTCGAGGGCTCTCAGGGCCTGGCGGCTCACCATCGCCAGCTTGGTGACCTCCTCGCCAGAGATGTCTCGCCGGTCGAGACTCGTCGCCTGCACGAGTTCCGCCGCCAGGGTGACGGCATAGGCCCAGGACTTGCGCATTCCGAGCTCGGGTTGCGCCACATACTCGGTGAAGCTCTCATAGCCCAGGTCCCGGTAGACCTCTGTGTCGTGCATGGCGTTGAGCAGCGCTCCGAGGATCAGCAGCCGGTCTTCTGCCTGTCGGTGCGCCAGTCGGGGAATCTGTCGGGTCCGCCGGGTCTTCCCTCGACCCCACCCGGGATCCGCCTCGCCAACTCCACGATGAGCCAAACAGCGACGACGAGTCCGCAGACAAACGTAACAAGCACGAACCATCCCAGTACGGCCGCATCGATCTCGTTCTGCGCTATCCCGAATGGCATCGCGCAATGCTCCTTTCCCGGGATCCCGCCGCGCCCAGACGAGCGCCGTTCTTGTTGCCGTTGCTGCATTCACGCCCCGAAGAACCAAGGCCAGGACATCGTCGGGATCATGCGCCACTCCCGTGACTTGAGACGCCCTTCGGTCGGCGGAACACACTGGCTGCGCCCGTCTGGTCCGCCGGAAGGCCACAACCGGGTACTACTACTGGAGGGTGAACCCGTCTGCCCTGAAAAACCACAAACGGCAGTCCTGCTGACCCGCGGTCCCGACCGGAAACGATTGGTCGCGACGATCGCCGGGTTCCTCTACCCAGTACCGGCACGGGGCGAATATCCTCCACGCGCCACCCGAGCGATCTTTCCTCGCGTCTACGAACCGTCGCCGGCGGGCATCATCTGGCTGTGGAAAAGGGAGGGCCTGACATGCGTAAGGCGGCCATCAGTTTCGCGGCGGGCATTAACTTCGTGCTGAGCGCAAGATGGCTGCTCGTGGGCGCGCTGTTGATTCTATGTGTGAACGCGCAAGCCGCGGATGCACCAACGCTTCAAGCCCCGACGTGGATGATTGGTGATACGTGGACCTATCAAACTCCGAGCGGGGCGCAAATTGTCTATACGGTGCTGGGCGCGGGCAACAGCGGCTACACCGTGCGAGCGCGCCTTGGTAACACCCCAACCGGTACGCTCCTTGTCCATCCGAACCTGTCCACCGATAAAGGGTACTTCATCCAGATAGATTGGCCACTGGCATCGGGACGATCATGGGGTGCGGATCAGACAGAGCAAGCGAACGACGAGACCAGTACAATCAAGTGGCATACGACGTGGCTGGTAAAGTCGTGGGAGTCTGTCGCGGTGCCTGCGGGCACCTTTGACGCCTATCATGTCGACGGTAAGCAGTGCGCCGCGATTGCGGCGCGACCCTGCGGGAACTTCTCGTTTTGGTACGCCCCGACAGTCAAATCGTTCGTGAAAGAGTCGTGGGCATCGGAGAACTACTGGGGTAGGTTGGCGGGCCGAATGGAACAACTCGTCTCCTACACACTGCATAATCCCGGCCCGAACGGTCCCTAGCCAGGGGCTCGGTTTCCAACACGCCGATTCGGTCAGGCCATCTTGGATGCAGCCCGACATCATGCTCTGGATCAGGCTCTTGCTGCGGCGATACTCCTCCACCTCGGCGTTCGCCCATTCCCCGTCTTGACCGGTCGTCATCGGATTCGACGCTAAGCAGGCTTGCCCAACCCCTGGCGAGATCCCGCCTCATTCGCCACTCATCGAGCAGTCACGATGTTGGCCATGGCGTGCACATGCCCGTTGCCGAACGCGTTTGCCTCCGCAAGTGTCGCAAACCGGGCCTGGAGGACGACGCGACTGCCATCCGTCCCGTGCCGGACCACCCGATGACCCTCGTCCGTCGACCGCTCAACGAACACGAGATACGGCGGTTGTGGCCACTGCGGATATACCCGCCCGCAATCGTACTCGTGCCCGGGCATCAATGGTTTCGGTTCGCGATCGAAGTGTGGCATCATGTCCCTCCATGTGGATCCTGTGACAACCTCAATGGGCACCGGTCCGGCCAGATCATGTGGAAGGAACTGTACGTAACGCTCGCAACGAAGGTGCCCCGTATCTCGCAAATACCCGGGGGCTAGTGTTAGGGGACATCATTGTTGATCTGCCGGCGGAAATTCGTGGGGCAGCGACGAGGCGCGGACGGAACCGCGTTCACCTGAGGCAGCGAGGTGGCGCACATTGTCTTCGGGACGTGGCAACGGCGTTTCCGGACAGACACCAACTACCGGCTGCGTCACGAGGCGAGGGGGGGAGAGAGTGCGTTGAATGCTAGCGGAACCGTTACAAACGCTGGTACCGAGTAACGGGTTTGCGCCGCCCCGAAGGTTCCGCGCGTACCGACGTTTCGGAACGAGTTTTTGCGAAACGAACCCACCGGCCTGTATTCCCCCTCCCAGCAACTAACAGGGGATCGGCACGACGCTCAGAATCAGTCCCCAACCGTGGCGATACATCGAGCGCACATCGCCGATGAGGTGAACGTTCGGCGGCGGGGGCCAAGCGGCGTTGCTAGAGGCTCGCCGGGATGCCGCTCGTCGCCCGAGCGAGGGGGATGCCGTTCCATGAGCAGACTGCCACGCACGGCTGCGTACCAACGGCGGGCTCCGCACCGCAAGTACTGCCTTCACAACCATCGAGTCCCGCGCGCGACGATTAAGGCCCCGTTCTAGCGAGAGGAGACGGAATGCGACTATCCAGGATGCTTGTCCCGACGTTGCTCGCTAGCGTGCTGATGGGTATCACGGTTCCTAGCCCCGCAGCAGATCCTATTGCATTCACCACCATCGATGCCCCGGGGGCAACCGACACCTGGGTCTGGAGCATCAACAACGCCGGGGAGACCGTGGGGGCGTTCTTCAGGGACGCGGAAAAGAGGAGCCACGGCTTCCTACGCACCCCCGACGGCACGTTCACCACGATCGATGTCCCAGGGGGGATCAGCACGTACCCTCACGGGATCAATGATGCTGGGCAGATCGTCGGGACCTTCGACGACCCAAACAACGAGAGACATGGCTTTCTGCGCACCCGTGACGGCGTCGTCACGGCGATCGATGTCCCTGGAGCAACGGCGACCTCCGCCAGCGCCATCAACCGGTCCGGGCAGATCGTGGGCGTATTCCAGGACAAGGAGCATTACGGCCACGGATTCCTCCGTACCGCAACGGGCGTCTTCACCACCATCAATGTCCCGGAGGCGAACGAAACCTACGCCAATGGTATCAACGGTGCCGGGCAGATCGTGGGAACCTTCGCGAACGCAAACTACGACGGGCACAGCTTCCTCCGCACGGTGGACGGCACCTTCACCACTGTCGATCCCCACGGGGCGTCCGTCGCTTGCGCCAACGCCATCAATGATGCCGGACAGGTTGTGGGATTTTTCAGTCGCGCTGGCGCCAAGGACCACGGGTTCCTTCGCACCGCAACCGGCGCCTTCACCAACTTTGACAACCCGGGTGCGGGTGTGATCAGCGCGGATCCCCTCGGGATCAACGACGCCGGGCAGATTGTGGGAGTGTTCGTAGCCGGGGACAAGATACACAGCTTCGTGATGACGCGATAGCCCACTCGTACCGTTAGTGCGCCGCGCGAGGATATCGTCCCTTGACGAGGGGTAGTCGGTTGAGGCAAGCGGGTCATGTCGATGTACGCAGCGGCAAAAGGTGCCCCGTGCTTCCAGAGCGCGCAGCCGTGGAGGACGTTCAGCATCTCGGACCCCACACCAAGCAACGCTGGAGCGACGAGCAGTTCACCAGGCATCCACAAGAAGAACCCAAACCTGTCATTCTCGCCTCATCGCGCATGCCGTCGCTAAGTGACAACGGGTAATCGCCTTCTTGCCTTCTCTCCTTCTCCCCCATCGCCGTTCTGCGAACTACCGCCGTGAGACATTCCCCTCGAGTTTCACCGTGCTCAAGTAAGAGCACATTAACCGGGATTGACTACGAACGGCCAGAAGAGGGAAAATACACTAGTGTGGCGGCGCGGAGCCGTCAGTATATCGCCCGGGTGGGCTCTGAGGCTACTTCGCTGACGCCGGAGTCTCCCCACTCCCGCCGCCACTACTCAACTGCTTGTTTGTCATCGCCTCGCGATACCGGCAGTCTTGCCGAACGTGATGATGACTCGGTCCGCCGTGTGAGACAGGTTAGCGGGGTTGACGGCGCCTATGCGGTGCGGACGCCGGCCGCCTGCTCCAGTCCCAATTCGGCGATCGCGAGCTCACGCATGCGAAACTTCTGGATCTTGCCGGTGACCGTCATCGGGAAGCCCTCGACGAACTTCCAGTAGTGCGGAATCTTGAAGGTCGCGATCTTCCCCAGGCAAAACGCGATGAGCTCTTCTTCGCTCGCCTCGACACCGGGGCGCAGCTTGACCCACGCCATGACGTCCTCGCCGTAGCGAACGCTGGGGACGCCGATCACCTGAACGTCGGCCACCGCAGGGTGCGTGTAGAGAAACTCCTCGATCTCGCGAGGGTAGATGTTCTCGCCACCCCGGATGATCATGTCCTTGATGCGCCCGACGATGTTCACGTATCCCTCGTCGTCCATCGTCGCGAGATCACCGGTGTGCATCCAGCGCGCCGCATCGATGGCGGCGTGCGTGGCCTTCTCGTCGTCCCAGTATCCGAGCATCACGAGATACCCCCGCGCGCATAGTTCTCCGGGGGTGCCGCGCGGCACAACCATGCCGGTCGCCGGATCGACGATCTTGACCTCGACGTGTGGATGTACGCGCCCGACCGTGGACACGCGCTTGGCGAGCGGGTCGTCGAGGCCGCTCTGGGTGGACACGGGCGAGGTCTCCGTCATCCCGTAGCAGATCGTGACCTCGGTCATGCCCATCTGCGACTGCACCTTCTTCATGACCTCGACCGGGCACGGCGACCCGGCCATGATGCCGGTGCGGAGGCTGGAAGTGTCGAACTCCGCGAACTGCGGGTGCTCCAACTCCGCGATGAACATCGTGGGAACGCCGTACAGCGATGTGCAGCGCTCCGCCTGCACGGTCTCGAGGACCGCGAGCGGATCAAACGCCTCCGCCGGAACGACCATGCACGCCCCGTGAGTCGTGCACGCCAGGTTCCCGAGCACCATGCCGAAACAGTGGTAGAACGGCACCGGAATGCAGACGCGGTCCCGTTCGGTGTACCGCAGGGCCTCGCCGATGAAGAAGCCGTTGTTGAGGATGTTGTGGTGCGAGAGGGTCGCCCCCTTGGGAAACCCGGTCGTGCCGGACGTGTATTGAATGTTGATCGGGTCGTCGAACTGCAGCGTCGCCTCCAAGCGCTCGAGCTCGGCACCGGGGATCTGGTTCGCATCGTTCAGCAGCGCCTTCCATCCGTCTTCGAGGACGAGACTCTCCCGGAGCCGCGGGCAGCGCCCGCGCACCTCGTCGAGCATGGCGACATAGTTCGTCTGGCGGAAGCCGCGGGAGAGCGCGAGAAAACCGACGCCGGACTGCCTGAGGGCGTACTCGAGCTCGGTCGTCTTGTAGCCGGGGTTGATCGTCACAAGGATCGCGCCGATCCGCGCCGTCGCGTACTGGAGTACGGCCCACTCGAACCGGTTCGGCGCCCAGATTCCAACGCGGTCGCCTTTGCCCACGCGCCGCGCCAGGAGGCCGCGCGCGGCCCGGCCGGTCTCCTCCCAGAATTGCCGGTACGTAGCCCGGTACCCTTGGTGACGAACGACGAGCGCCTCGCGATCCGGGACGCGTTCCGCAGTACGCCGCAGGTTCGCGCCGATCGTCTCGGCCAACAGCGGCGTCGCACTCGCGCCGTGCACGTACGAAGGCGCTCGCATCAGGCACACCCCCGTCCCGGAGGACTACGGCCTCGACCACCGTCCGTCGACCGACGTTCGGCGACCGGCCTTGCCACTCCTCCGATCCGCAGGCGCGAGGACGCCGTCGCGACCGACTCGAGACGCGGCCAGGACCGCGCCGGGCTCCTCTCAATTGAGCGGGAGGCGAAGCCTCTCACCGGCCGCTGCCGTGAGACCTCCGCCTCCCGCGACGTGCGTGTTCAGATCGCCGAGACAGAACGGCTAGTGGTTGCCGTTGCCTCCGTTCCCGCCCTGACCGCCACCGCCGCCGTTACCGGACCCGCCGCCGTTGCTGTTCCCGCCCGTGCCGCCGTTGCCGCCCGAGCCGCCTGCGCCGTTCCCGGCACCACTGTTGGCGTTGCCGCCGTTGCCGCCTTGACCGCCGTGACCGCCGTTGCCGGAGCCTCCGCTGTTGCCGTTCCCGCCTTGGCCGCCGTTCCCGGCGTTTCCACCGCCGCCGCTGCCAGCGCCGCTGTTCCCGCTCCCGCCGTTCCCGCCCTGGCCGCCGCCGCCGCCGTTGCCGGAGTTGTCTCCGTTGCTGTTCCCGCCGCCGCCGCCGTTACCGCCGTTGCCACCGTCACCGCCGCCGCCGCTGTTGGCCCCGATGCCGCCGCCGAGCGCGACACCGCCACCGTTACCGCCCTGGCCGCCCGCACCACCGTTACCGGCGTTGACGCCTGTGTTGCTGCTGCCGCCGCCACCACCGGCGCCGCCGTTGCCGCCAAGACCGCTTGCGGTATTGTTGGCGTTTCCGCCGTTGCCGCCCTGGCCGCCCGCGCCACCGTCGCCCGAATCGAGACCGCTGTTCAAACTGCCGCCCGTGCCGCCGGCACCACCGTCGCCGCCGGTACCGGACCCGCTCACGTTGCCGTCGCCACCGTTGCCGCCCTGACCGCCGTTACCGCCGTTGCCGGCATTCGTACCGCCGTTAAGGCTCCCGCCGTCGCCGCCGGCCGCGCCGATACCGCCGTTGCCAGAACCTCCGGCGTTGTCGTTCCCGCCGTTACCGCCCTGGCCGCCGTTGCCAGCGCTACCCGCGCCCGCGCCGCTGTTGATGTCACCGCCGGCGCCGCCGATCCCGGCGTCCCCGCCGATTCCTGAGGCCCCGGAGTTGTTGTTGCCGCCATCGCCACCCGCGCCACCGTTCCCACCCTGACCGGCGCCCGCGCCGCTGTTCAGATCCCCGCCTTCGCCGCCGGCTGCGCCGTTACCACCGCCGCTGGACCCGCCGGAGCTATTGTTGCCGCCGTTTCCGCCTTGACCGCCGTTGCCGCCATCACCCGCGTTCGCGCCGCTGTTAGCAGCGCCGCCGACCCCGCCGTCTCCGGCGCTGCCGCCGTTCCCGGAACTGGTGCCGTTGCCGTTGCCACCGTTGCCACCTTGACCGCCGTTGCCGCCGTCACCCGCGCCGGCGCCGCTGTTCGAGGCATCGCCGGCGCCGCCGTTTCCACCGGTACCACCGTTACCGGACGAACCGGTGTTGTTGTTGCCGCCGTTCCCGCCCTGGCCGCCGTTGCCGCCAAACCCCGAACCGGCACCCGTGTTGTTGTCGGCGCCGTTACCGCCGGTGCCGCCATTCCCGCCGTTCCCGGAACCGGTGTCGTTGCTGTTGCCTCCGTCGCCGCCGTTCCCGCCGACGCCGCCGGAGCCTGTGCCGCCGCCTCCGCTGTTGAAGCTGCCGCCGGCACCGCCACCACCGCCAGCGCCGCCGTTGCCGGAGGAGTTGTTGTTCAGGCTGCCGCCGTGACCGCCGTTGCCTGCCGCTCCTCCGGAGCCGTCGCCGCCGCGCGCCGCTTGCGGATCATTGTTTGGCGCGTTTGCGCCGTTCAGACCGTTTTGCCCGTTCAGGCCGTTCGAGGCTCCACTGGCGTTTGTCCCGGCACCACCGCCACCGCCCACGCCGCCCGTGCCGCCGTTACCCAACGTGCCGCCGTTGCCGCCTGCGCCGCCGGCACCGCCGGCACCGCCTGCGCCGCCGGCACCGCCGCCTGCGGTGCCTAGACCGCCCGCACCACCGCTGCCGCCCGCGCCGCCGTTCCCGCCGCTGTTCCCGACCGCGCCGTTCCCGCCGTTCCCGCCGTTGCCGGCATTGCCACCGTTGCCGCCGACGCCCACGCCGCCGCCGTTCCCCGCGTTGCCGCCTGTGCCCCCGGGACCGCCGGAACCGTTCGCGCTGTTGAAGCTCCCACCGCCACCGCCGTCACCGCCGTCGCCGCCGTTGCCGCCCTGGAAGCTGCCGCCGTTACCGGCCCCGCCTCCAGCACCGCCAGCGCCTACCCCAACACCTGTGTTGTTGCTTCCTCCGTCGCCACCATCGCCACCGCTCCCGGCGTTACCCAGCAACGCAGCCAGCGCGGGCGTTGCACCCATGCCGTACCATATCGGCACCGTCAACGCGAGCGCCGCGGTGACAGCGAGCATGAAAACCTTACGCCGGCGAATCTGGTCCCTCATACTTCAGCTCCCTTCGGCGCGCCGAGCACAACGCGTCCCTCGTGCTCAACCGCCAATCTCGTGTGACGGGTGGGGCGCCGAGGTCGAACCCTCAGCGCCCCACTCATCGTGCGTCTATCGATTCACCGATCCATCCGCCGGTTTAGTTGTTGCCGTTCCCGCCGTGACCGCCCGCGCCGCCCGCACCACCGTTACCGGAGCCGTTGCCGTTGTTGTTGCCGCCCGCGCCACCGTTGCCGCCCGCGCCGCCGCTGCCGTTGCCGTTCGTCCCGCCACCGCCGTTGGTGTTGCCGCCGCCGCCGCCCGCGCCGCCCGCGCCGCCGTTGCCGGAGCCGTTCGAGTTACCGGTCCCACCGCCGCCGCCGTTGCCACCCGCACCGCCGTTGCCGTTATTGTCGCCGCCGTTGCCGCCGCCGTTGTTACCGGCGCCGTTCCCGTTACCGCCCGCGCCACCGGCACCACCGGCACCGCCGTTGCCCGAGGCGTTGTTGTTGCTGTCCCCGCCGAGACCGCCGTTGCCGCCGTTGCCACCGACGCCGTTGCCGTTGCCGCCGGCGCCGCCGTTCAAAGCGCCCACGCCGTCTCCGCCCACACCGTTGTTGTTACCACCCGCGCCGCCCGCGCCAGCCGCGCCGCCGTTACCGGAGCCCGCATTGTTGACGTTGTTGCCGCCGTCGCCACCAGTGCCGCCGTTACCGCCGACACCGTTGTTGTTGCCACCCGCGCCGCCGACGCCAGCACCGTTTGCTGCGCCCGCGCCGCCGCCGCCGTTACCGTTACCGCCAGCGCCGCCAGCACCACCCGCGCCACCGTTGCCCGAGCCAGTCAGGTCAAGGTTGCTGCCACCCGCGCCGCCAGCACCGCCGATCCCGCCACCGCCGTTACCGTTACCGCCAGCGCCGCCGGTACCGCCCGTTGCCGTAGCGCCGCCGTCGCCACCCGCGCCGCCGACACCGTTGCTGAGACCGCCCGCGCCGCCGTCGCCACCCACGCCGCCGTTGCCCGAGCCGTTGAAGTCGGTGTTGCTGCCGCCTGCGCCGCCCGCACCACCCGCACCACCGTTGCCGTTCGTGTTGCCGCCTGCGCCGCCGGTCCCACCGTCGAAGCCACCCGGACCCGCCGAACCTGTACCGCCGGTGCCGCCGTTCCCGTTGCTGCTGGTCCCGCCGCCGTTGTTCGTCGCACTACCGCCGGCGCCACCCGCGCCGCCGTTGCCGGAATTGGTGATGTCACTGTTACCGCCTGCGCCGCCCGCACCGCCCGCGCCGCCGTTCCCGTTGGTCGCTCCACCAGCCCCGCCAGTTCCGCCAGCTCCGCCGCCGGCGTTGGCGCCGCCGGTGCCACCATCGCCGCCGTCAGCGTTGTTGTTGCTGCCGCTGCCGCCCGCGCCGCCGTTGCCGCCGTTACCGGAAGTGTCCGTGTTCAGGTTACCGCCTGCACCGCCACCGCCACCGGCGCCACCGTTACCGCTGGTCGCACCTGCAGCGCCGCCCGCGCCGCCGGCCCCGCCACCGCTCCCGCCCGCGGTTCCTGTGTTGCCGGGCAGCCCGTTATTGTTCCCGGAGCCACCGCCGGCGCCACCTGTGCCGCCGACGCCGGATGCGGCGTGCGCGGCGATCGGGGAGAGTCCGATGTACCATACGGGGACCGTCATTGCGAGCATTGCAACAACCATGATGTACAGCAAGGAATTGCGCTTGCCGCTCGTACCTCGCATCTGTTGTCGCCCCTCTCTGAATGGTCTGGCGTTCCGCTCGCTACATGGCGAACTGCATGCCAACCATCGGCCGATCGGCAGGCCACAACCCGAGCCAGGACGCAGCGCCACTTGCGCATGCGAAACATCGGATCGCACGCTGGGGCGCCTCCCACGCCGCGTGATTGCGATCCCACGCACGGCCAAATGGACTACGAGCTGACTCGTAGCCTCGGCACCGCCGACCGAAACCCAGTGAGGGGAACAGCGACATCAGGCGTCCAAACAGGAAGCAACGCACCGTAGAAATACAACGGCACAGCGCCCCTGAAAGGACTCTGTGCCGCAACGAACCGCACCGTAGAGTCCTCTTCGGCAACCCGGCTGACCCAGAGGGTCCCGTGGCTTTGCGTCCCCGAATTGCTTCGGGTTTGCCCGTTCGGAGGCAGTGCTGGCTATTCAGTTGTGTCACGATTATGGTCGGATGCGGTGACGACTGTCAATCACCGTTGTGTGTTCGCTCGCACGACGTAACGGAACCCTCTTTTGAGCATTCGCCTATGCTCGCGTAACTTTCCCCGGGATTCCGGCGAGCCTTCGCAAGACGTGTCCCGCGCGCGCCGGTGCCGGCGGTCAGTCGACGCGAGGCGTGGGTCATCGCCTCAAACTTGCATCCGGCTTGTCTTGGAACGCCGCGCGACTCACCGTCGCACGCCCCGGCACGGCCGGAGAGCGCATCGCTGCCGGCTCGGCGTGCGCCGAGCGGTGACCCCGCGAGGGGAGGCCGTCGAGCGCCGTGGTCGTGCGGAAGGAACCCTCCGTCCGCGTCGGCGAACCGAACAGACGCGCCGACATCACTCATCGCGGCCCGCTCGGCAACGAGCAGGACACGATGACTTCCGCCTCGCCCAAGACGCGGCGCGCAAGCCCACGGCAACCGGCGGAGCGGGATCACGAGCCCGCCGGCATGTCACAGACCGTCACTCGGAAGGGGGATCACGTTGGATCTCGGATTGGCCGGCCACGTCGCGCTCGTCACCGGAGGCACTCGGGGGATCGGCAAGGCGACTTGCCGCGCCTTGGCCTCCGAGGGCTGTCACATCGGCTTCTGCGCCAGGGACCCGCGCGAGGTGGACGAGACGGTCGCCGAGTTCCGCGCGGCGGGCGCGCGTGTGCTCGGCGGCATCGCGGACGTGACGGTGCCGGGCGCGCTCGAGCGCGTGATCGACGCCACCGCCGCAGAGTTCGGCGAGATTCACCATCTCGTCGCCAACGTCGGCGGCACGGTCGGGCAAGCGTCGCTGGAGTCCACCCCCGAGGACTGGACGCGCACGTTCGACCTCAACGTGGGGCATGCCGTGCGGGCGATTCGGGCGGCGGTGCCGCACATGCGGGCGCCGAATGCATGCAGCATCGTCATCATCTCGTCGATCTCCGGCTGGAAGCCCGGGCCGCGGGCGCAGTACGGCGCCGCCAAAGCCGCCGAGATCTTCATGGCCGGCGCCCTGGCGCGCGACCTCGCGCCGAGGCGCATCCGCATCAACACGGTGAGCCCCGGATCCATCCTGTTCCCCGGCGGCGGCTGGGACCGGTTCCGGCTGCAGCAGAGCGCTCGGTACGAGGCCTTCGTCACGCGGGACTTTCCATGGCAGCGACTCGGCACCGCGGAGGAGGTCGCCGACGTCGTGACGTTCGTCCTCTCGGAACGCGCGCGCTGGATCAACGGCGCCAACATCGCCGTGGACGGAGCGCAGATCAGCCCGAGCGCGTCGTAAGCCTGGCGGCCCACCTGACGCCCGTGGGGACGAGCCACCCGGCGGCGATGCTTCGCTGCTCCATCTCCAAGAGGCGGCACGCGACGTCGTATCCGCGCGCGGTCTGCTCGATCACCCGGATGAGCGCCCGATACAGATAGGGCACGTCCTGGGCCTCGACGATCTCGAACCGGCGCGCGATTTCGGCCCGCATCGCCCGGGCGTCGTGGCGCGGGTGACCGGGATCGCCCCCATGCTCGGCGCGCCACCGCTCGAGCGGGTCGCGCGCGGAGGCATCGACGTCTGGTGGGTCCTGCGCCGTCCCGTGGTCGCCGCCGGACGCGGACAACACCCCGGCGGCGGATAGCAGCGCGCGCGTGTCGTAGAACCACGCCGCGGTCCGCCGGTCCGCCCGCTCGCGCGCAAATTCGTCGACGATCAGCCATCCGCCCGGCCGGAGCAACCTCAGTGCGGTCGCCATCGCGTCCGGCAGCGACCCCATGTGATGCAGGGACCGCGTGAACAGGAGCACGTCGTACGGCTCGTCGCGATACGCGAAGAAGTCCGCGTGCACCGCCGGCACGCCGGCGGCCCGGGCCAGCCGCACCGCCTCCGCCGACGCGTCGAGCGCGGTCAGGTCAACGCCGTCCGCCAAGAGACGCGTGGCCAGGTCCCCCGGACCGCAGCCCACCTCGAGCGCGCGAAAAGGTAGTAAGGGAAAGACCTGCCGCACGAACGCCAGCGTTTCCGCGGTCGCGACGTCAATGGGCCGCATGCCCTACGCCCGGCCGAAGCACCTGTTCGATCTCGCTCCGCCGCGGCGGGTCGGCCCCCGCCTTGGTGCAAGTCAGCGCCGCCGCCGCGGCCGCAAACCGCAACACGTCTTCAACTGCCGCCGCGTCCACCTGCTCGAGCGCGCCCCGTGACGCGAGCCCACGTTCCCACAGGCGCAGTAGCAGCCCAGACGAAAACGCGTCGCCGGCTCCCACCGTGTCCACGATCTCCACCCGCGGGGCGGGGACGCGCAGCTCGCATTGCGGCGCCCGCGCGTAGCAGCCGCGGCCGCCGAGCGTGACGACAACGAGCGCGGGACCGACGGCGCGCAGCCGCTCCGCCCCCTCCTCACTCGCGATCCCCGGCATCCACCAGGCGAGGTCCGCCTCGCTGAGCTTGACGACGTCGGCCGCGCGGACGGCTCGTGCGAGCACCCGCCGGTAGGCGTCGGGATCGTCGATCAGGCTCGGGCGGATGTTGGGATCGAAGGACAACAGGCGGCGGCCGTGGAGACGATCGGCGAGCGCCAGCACCGTCTCGGACGTCGGCGGGGCGAGCAAACTGATCGAGCCGAAATGCAGCACGTCCAGTTCGTCGAGCGCCGGCGGCAGGTCGGCCACGGTGAGCAGCGTGTCCGCGACGCCCGTGCGGTAGAACGAGAAGGACGGGCCGTCCCGCTCGGCCGCGACAAACGCGAGCGTGCTCGGGGCCGGGGACCGGACGAGGAAGCGCGTGCCGACGCCCTCCCGCTCAAGGTGCGCAATGAGGAACCGTCCGAAGACATCGGTGGACGCGGCGCCGACGAACTCGGCCCGCGCGCCGCACCGGGCGAGGCCGACCGCGACGTTGCGGGGAGACCCGCCGGGGTGCATACGATACCCGACGGTCGTGCCGCAGTCAACGAGCGGCGTGAAGTCGACGAGCATCTCGCCGATCGTCGCGAACGACGCGCCCATGCGCGCCGTCTCGACGCCGTCCGACAGTCCGGGCACCTTGCGAGGGTTCGACACGATGGAGGTATGTGGTTCCCTGGTCGCGTGTTCGTTTCCTGTTCCGAGTTCGCACGTCCATCCGGAGGTCGGGTGCGGTGCGACGTCCGGCTCAGGGAAGGAAGAAGAAGCGCTCCCCTCTCGCCATGACCTTGCTCGGCTGCGTCGGGAAACGTTCATAGAGGTAGTCGACGAAGCATCCCGGGCGCTCCACGTTCGGGGGCAGCAAGTCGTAGTGCAGCGGAATGACCAAGTTGACCCGCGCTTCCACGGCGAGCTCCGCCGCCTCCCGGTAGCCCAGGTTGCCGATGATGCCGGCGCGTGTCCGCTGATAGTCCCGGCCGTTGATCGGCGCGAGCAACAGCGCGACCCGGTGACGGCGCAATTCCTCGGCCAGGCCGTCGTACATCACGGTGTCGCCAGTATGACACAAGGGCACGCCCCCGAGGGTCACGATGAATCCCTGCCAGCGGTGACCCTGCTCCGCGAGGTCGAACGCCTCGTGCGCCGCTCTGATGGGGACGATGCGAACGCCGCGGATGTCCATCGGACGACCCGCCCACGACGGATGGACGCGCCCTTCATCCACGCCGGCCCCGCGCGCGAGTCCCACGCAGACCTGCGGCACGACGAACTGGGTCTCGGGTGACGCCTGCGCGATGCCGCGGAGCGTCGCCGGGTCGAGATGGTCGAGGTGCTCATGCGAGCAGAGCACCACGTCCATCATATCCAGTTCGTCGGGCCTCACCGGCGCGTCGTATGCGCGACGCGACCGCCCCGTAAGGCCGTCCCCGGTCAGAAACAGGTCGAACCCCACCACCTTGCCTGCGGCCTTGGCGATGACGCTCGACTGACCGAGCCACCAGAGCGCAACCGCGCCCTGCGGGACGACCGTGTCGCGGATCTCCCGAGCGATGCTCCGCGCCTGCCCCGGCGCCTCCGACATGCATCCACTCCTCCCGTGTCTCCGGAGCACGGCGTGCCCGCGGGCGGACGCCGTTACCGCGGCGTTCCTCCATGTTCCCACCACAACCCCATGCGGGCCGTCGTCCCGCCGTCCACGTACACAACCTGCCCCGTCACGAAGTCGGCCGCGTCAGACACGAGAAACGCGACGAACGTGGCCACGTCGTGCGGGCGGCCGACCCGGCCCCACGGCACGAGCGTGTTGCCGAACTCGGTCGTGTACCCGGGCATCGCAGCGTACCGGGGCACCTCGATGAGCCCCGGTCCCACCGCGTTGACCCGCACGCGCCGCGGCGCCAGCTCGATGGCGAGCTGCCGGGTGAACGCGTTGATCGCCCCCTTCGTCGCCGCGTACGCGGTGTGCCGTGCAGACCCCGCGAACCCGTGGACCGAAGAGATGTTCACGATGACGCCGCCGTGCTCTGGCATGTGCTGCACGGCGCGCTGGGCGCAGAAAAAGTACCCGCGCATGTTGACGTTGAAGACTTCGTTGTACAAGGCCTCGGTGGTCCGGAGGAACTCGTCGGTGCGGGTGACCCCGCCGTTGTTGACCAAGATGTCCAGCCCGCCGAACGCGCGGGCGGCCTCGTCGACGACGGCGAAGCAATCGCCCACCTGCCCAAGATCGCCGTGAACGGCGACGGCCGTGCCGCCCGACCGCGCGATCGCATCGACCGTCTCACCAGCTTCCCGCGCGGAATGCGCGTAGTGCACGGCCACCGCGGCGCCCTGGCGCGCGAGCTCGAGCGCAATCCCTTGCCCGATGGCGATGCCGGCCCCGGTCACGAGCGCCCGTCGTCCATCGAGTGCCCCCATCGGCGATCCCCCCACACCCGCGCACCGGCACGCCTGAAACCGTCGGCCTCGCACGACGTCCGGCTCCATTCGATGTTGCGAGAGGCATCCGGTCGTGCGCATGAATCTGCCGGGAACGTCTTCTCGCATCCTCTATCTTACCGGGGCCGCTGCCCCGGCACAACGGCGCGAACGCCGCGGCTCCACACGCGGATCACGCATCCGCCGGACGGACGCGAACGCGCGCGGATCCGAGGCCACCCGACGGGAGCGTCCGCGGGCGCGCGCCCACGCAACGGCCGGGCGGTAGGGGAGCCCGCCGTTGGCCGAGAAGACCGCTGCGGCTCCCACAGCGAGCACGACGGTCGGCT
>Ga0209168_10000269_pt1 | contig 56651 bp, 35 predicted proteins | sample Coa_R1_FD_187156 | JGI IMG/M metagenome (GOLD analysis project Ga0209168, IMG submission 187156) | Surface soil microbial communities from Centralia Pennsylvania, which are recovering from an underground coalmine fire - Coalmine... | ecosystem: Environmental > Terrestrial > Soil > Unclassified ...
GGACGGATCCGATGAGATGGTTATACATGGTAGCCTCTACCGTAGGTGGGCTGACCGTGGCTCCCGCGTGCGAGGACAATTCAGCGCAAAAAACTGTCCAACATTTTCATAACCCAGCAGCGACCACGAAACCTTTCCTCTTTTTGGGGGCAAACGAATGAAAAACTTTTGGATTTCTGTGATAGTTGTTGGCGGGTTGACGGTAGCCGGCGGGGCACAGACTGCGGCAACAGAGTCAGCCTCTCCAGGCACATCAGGTTCCACGGCAAACAGGTCCGTCAGCGCAGGATCGGCCAACACCGTTGTAGGCAATGGCAGTGGCCCAGTACTGGCCAACGGTACAACGCTCCAGGCTGAACTTAGCAAGTCTCTGGATACCAAAAAAGCCAAAGCAAGTGACATAGTCACCGCCAAAGCGACTCAGGATGTTCAGTTCAACGGACGCGTAGTGATCGGTAAAGGTTCAAAATTGATAGGTCATGTGACAGAGGCGCAGGTCCGGACGACAGACAGCACCGAGTCCAAGCTAGGAATTGTCTTCGATCATGCTGTGTTGAAAGATGGTTCTGAAGTAACGCTGAACGCGGTCGTGCAAGCTTTGGTCGCGGCGCCAGCGGTGCCGGTTTCGTTCGTTACCAACGATGCCGCAAGTGCTAACGGCGGGCTGGATGGATCGGCTGGCGGAATTGCGAGTGGAGATGCGGCAAATGGCACTTTGAACAGCGCCATCCGTGGTGTGCTCGGGCTCAAAGGATTGACCCTGAATTCGGCAGCATCTGGCCTCCAAGGTTCCGTGATCAGCTCCACCACGCAGAATGTGAAGTTGGACAGTGGAACCCGAATGATTTTGCGGGTACGTGCGCCCGCTCAGCAATGAATGTTTTTACGCGGCCAGACAAAGTTTTAACGTATAGAAAAATAAAAAACCATTGCAAGGCGCAGATGCCAGAAAAAACTGAAATCGTTACAAAAGTTTTTGTGACAATAGAGCCCCCAGGAATCGCGCCGTTTGCTTAGAGGTGTAGTTTTGGGGATTCGCTTTCATACGCGCGTATCATACATTAACGCAAGCGCTTATCGTGGAAACGGAAACTAAGATGGCGGGAATGATCGCACGATTGAGCAAAAAATGGAGGGACGCAGCCGGGTTCTGGGCTACGCGTGGAAAGATCGGACAGCCCAAGAGCAGGGCTTCAAAGGCGCCGGTTCCTCTCCATCCCGTTCTCGCGGCTTTTCTGCGTGAATGGCGGCGTGAAACGCCGTACCGCAACTTTTCCGACTGGGTCTTTCCCAGCCTTCGTCTCGACGGCAAGCAACCGCGAGTTGCCAACATGCTCGTGGAGGATTACTTGGGGCCGGCTGCGGTTAAGGCTGGGGTTGAGGAGTTGCAGGGCGATCGGAAGGTACGTTTCGGCCTCCACAACCTGAGGCATTCGCTGGCCTCATTCCTTGTGGATAGCGGGACGGATCCGAAGACCGTTCAGGACATGCCGCGCCAAGGCCGATGTGCAGACGACGCTGAAGTTTTATTCCCACAGCAAGCACGAAACGAAGCTGGCGGCGCAGGGCCAAATGCCTGAAGCCATCCTGCAGAAGCCGGTTTCACAGGCAGTAAATTAACAACGGGTGATCGAAAACGGGTGATTTTTGCATTGGCCAACTTCGAAAAAGCCGGGTATGCCGTTATAAACTGCGGTTTTTCAATGGTTTGGAATGGTGGCCAGGGACGGAATCGGGCGCGGACACCGGGTTGATAACACGTAGGTTATTGATTCTACAAACGGACAAAAAGGATAAAACGGCCAAAAAGCCGATTCCATTGTACGTTTATTGTACGGTGAAGATTTCAAGAAAACTCAGCGCCTGAGCGGCCGATGAGGCTCGCTTCGACTCCAGGTGAGTTTGCAGCAAGATAGCTGGGCGGTGGCACAGGAAATCCGCGTATATCCGCCGCGAGCAGAGATATTTACTCGTATCGCAGAGCGACCATGGGATCAATGCGTAAGGCGCGGCGAGCGGGCGCATAGCAAGCGGCAAGGGCAATGAGGATCATGGCCACCGTGACAGGAACAAAGGTGAGCGGATCCGTTGCGCTGACGCCTGAGAGAAGGTTCACCATCAGGCGAGTCAGGGCGAAGGCCGCCAGCAGTCCAATGACAACGCCAGCGATCACCAGCCTGACTCCCTGCCCCAGAACCGTGGTAAGAATGCTTCGCCGGCTTGCGCCTAGGGCCATGCGGACGCCGATCTCGCGCGTGCGCTGACTCACGGCAAAAGACACGACTCCATAGACGCCCACGGTTGCCAGAACCAGACCAAGCAATCCCATAGCCGCGGTGAGAGTTGCTGCCAGCCGGAAGACCAGGAACCCGTTTCCTCCAGCCATCGCCTCCCGCATTGTCTGGAGGTCGGAGATTGGCATGCTCGCGTCAAGCGCCTCGATTTGCCGTTGAAGAGGGCCAATGAGGGACTCTGGTGAAACCGAAGACCGGACCTGCAATATTCGAAGAGGACTGTAATTCTGTTCGAAAGGAAGATAGAAATACGGCATGGGTTGTGAATAGTAGCCAAAGAGCTTGCTATCCTGGGCCACACCGACCACGGTCACGAAGGGACCGGTGGCGCTCTTCATGCTGAAGCGCTTGCCGAGCGAAGTGTCATTGGGCCAGAAGTGATTGGCCATGGCCTGGTTTATGATCGCCACCAGCGGCGCAGTACTGTTGTCCGAATCAGTAAAGGAGCGCCCGTGCAAGAGCTGAATTCCTGTGGTTTGAAAGTAGTCCTGATCCACCCGGTTGAGAAAAACCAGCGGAGGCTGCTCGCCTTGCGCCAACTGGCGGCCTTCGACATAAACCTGGCTTCCATCATTGTAGTTTCCCATAGGGACGCTGAACGCCAGGCTGACCGACTGCACACCAGGTACAGCACGCACGCGGTGTTCAAGTTCCTGGTAGAAATTCCTGGTCCGCGTTTCGTCGTAGCCTACTTCACGCGGGTCCAGCATCACATTGAGAACATGATCCGCATCAAAACCCAGATACATATGCTGGGCTTGTTCCAGACTGCGCACGAAACGAGCGGCGACGACCAGGAGCATGAGGGCGCCGGCAACCTGCGCGACTACCAGAATGCTGCGCACGCGGTGACGGCCTGCGCCGCCAGAATCGCTTCGTCCCCCTTCCTGCAAGGCCTCGCTCACAGTGGTTCGAGAGGCGCGCACGGCCGGCCACACTCCGACGAAGATGCCTGTGGCCAGGGCCGCAGCCAAAGCATAGAGAAACACTCTCCAGTCAAAACTGAAATCCAGCAACACAGGAAGGCTGGTTCCCAAGCGGATGGTGCTAATAAAACCACTTGCCCAGGCGCCCAGGCATACACCTGCGATCCCGCCGAGCAGCGCCAGGACAATGCTCTCCGTGAGCATTTGACGAACGAGGCGCGCGCGAGTGGCGCCCATGGCCGAACGAATCGCCATTTCGCGCTGACGGACGGTGGCGCGGACGAGCAGAAGGTTGGCCACGTTCATGCACGCCAGCAACAAAACAAACCCGGCCAGCACCAGGAATAAGCCAACGATAAAGGGAATCGCGCTGGCCATTCTAGGAATGGGCCGCGCAAGCCTCTCAGGCACCAAGGCCACGGTAACTCCCTGGTTGGTTTGCGGGTACTGCTGCGCGAGCCGCTGGGCAATCACATTGACCAGGGTCTGGGCACGGGCAACAGAGACTCCAGGATCCAGTCTTCCCAGCACAGTCAGGTTGCGGTGATTGCGATCGGTCCACAGGTCCTTTGAGCCATTGGAGCCAGCGGAGACAGCCTGTTCGGTCATCATGCTCAGCGGCAGGTAGCCGGCGAGATCGAGGTTCGAATAAACGCCACGAAATCCTTTGGGCGTAACGCCCAAAACCACAGCCAGGGTTCCGTCCACACGAACTTGTTTGCCCACGATTCCAGGGTCAGCGTTAAATCTCTTCTGCCAATACGAATAACCCAGGATCACCGAGGGTGCAGCGCCGGGCTGTTCTCCTTCATCCGGCAGCAGCAGTCTTCCAGCCGCGGGCCTGAGCCCTAAGGCAGAGAAAAAGTTTCCTGTAACATAACTGAAAATAAATGGGTCGGTCTTAACATTCCCGTCGACGCTCAATCCGCCCAGACCAACCTGATATGCGAACAGATTGGAAAACGTCTGCTCCTGCCTGCGGAAATCAAGCAGATCGGGATAGGAAAAATAGTAAATTCCGAGAGAGTCACCCTTCTGCTGAGCGGCAAAGACAACAAGCTGCTCAGGGTTGCTAACGGGCAATGGCCGGAGCCAGCCATTCACAACGCTGAAAATGGCCGTATTGGCGCCGATACCCAACGCCAACGTGAGGATTGCGGCGATTGTAAAGCCAGGGCTCTTGAGCAATTGGCGGACGGAGTAGCGCAAGTCTTGTTCTAATGTCTTCATGACTCAAACATATCCTCGGCAGAAAGTGCTGCATTCTGTAGGCCAAGTCTGGGCTTTTGTGCAAGTCGTTGCAAACGCGGCAGATGCACTGATCCTGAAGGAACGTTAAGGTGCTTGATGTGACCCGAACATGGAACCCGCGCTCCAGACGTGGAACGAAAAGCCAAATGCGCAAAAAACTAAGCGGCGGCAGGGCGGACCGGTGAATCAGGGCCGGCAAGCGAGATGCGGGCCATTTTCCGCCGCAACGCCAGAACCTGCTTCATGTGATGACGAGTGTGCACCAGATGGAATTTACGCCATTGTCGAATGGTAAGCGGGCCGAGAAACCCGTGCACCATGAACTCAACCTTGTTACCGAACTTTTCCTCGCACTGACGAAACATCTTGTCCATCTCAATCATGGCGGCAGCGATCGAGGTCTTCACCGCGTCCGGTCCCATGCCCCTCGGAACAACCATCCGAGGCGCCTTGGCGCCGCTGGGAACGTAGCCTATCTTAACCGCAACCAACACCTTGAAACGTTCCTTCCATGTGGGCCGGCGAACCTCAGGCTTCGCCTGGCGCAAAACCATTCTGCTCGCCTTGACGGTCACGCCATAGGAAAGCAAGAGGTGCTCCAGGATACACGCTGAAGACCATTTTCCGTGGGGGGCCCAGGTCATCTGTTCGTTGGCCATTCCGGCAATCGACGCATGAATGACCTCCAGCGCGCGTCGCAGGTGCGGTGAGTGAAAAGAAACCGTCGCATTCATAACGTCTCCAAAGAGCCTCTCAGTTGAGAAGCTCTTCCAACTCCTGTAAATCGAGATCGAGCGTGTCGAAGTGCCGAGAATTGATCTGGGCGATGGGGCCGGGAGAAGCGACTTCCCGGGCAAGTCTCTTCAATGCGGCTCGCTGCTCCAATCCTGTATCGCGAGCGGAATTGAGACTAAGATGCAGCGTGCCGCCGTGGATGAGACCCACGATCCGAATGCCTTCCGCGCCGGCAGCCAGGCTCGCGGGCATGAAGTGGGTAAGACGGAAGAGATGCGATCTCCGCGCTTCGTGGAGTTGGTGCAACAGCCTTACCTGCACGCCTGGATGAGTCGGATTTGCCTCGGATCGACCCGGTTCGGGAACCATGCAACCGAATTGGCCAATGGTCCGCGAGAGATCAGCCGGGTGGTTGGCTGCGGACCCCCGCCGGTCATAATCCGGAGTAACGGGTTCCGGAAAAACGGGAGTGGGACTGAATACAGCACGTGCTGCCGCCAGGAGGACTGCGTCCTGCTCCGGAGGAGAGAGATGCCTCATCCCATGTAGCGCGGAGACGGCCATGCGATAGTGTGCCGTTTGCAGCGGCATCATTTGAGGCTTCCCGGATGAGCTGGGCGACCCTGTAGTTCGCGGTTCGGCAAAGGCACTGAGGCGATCAGCAATCAGCAGCCAGGTGTAGAAAGATGGCCGCGGTTCATGAATCACACTTCGTCCAGACAAGAGCGCAATATAGATGTCTTCCAGTTCGTCTATGAGGACAGGCCAGGAAACTTCATCCAAAACCAGACTTGAAGCGAGTAGCGCGAGCTTGTGACCCTTTCCGCCCGGTCCGCTTCCGAGAACCGCGTGCAACGACGGATGATCGGGATTGATGGTGAGAGCCTGGGCCTCAACCATGGCTTGCCATTCGCGGTGGCAGCGACGGGAAGTGAGTGGATCCCATGCAACCTGAACAACCGTGGGCTCGTTATCGGCCCTAAGAGCCGCGAAGAGCAGTCCGCCCTCAATTCCAAACCGGAGCCTGAGGGCGTCATGACGGAAGGCCAGTTGGCGCAGAGCTTCAGAAAAAGTATCCAGGTCTAGCAGGGACTCCGTCTGCAATACCACCCGTCCGACGGCGAGCGCCGAGGAATTCACTGACGCCCTATAGATAAACTGCTGCAACGGCGTCATGGGCGCAGGCACGCCGGACTGCGAGGTCACGTCCAAGATGAACTTTGTGTCGTTTTCTATCACTGCCGATAGAGCATGTATGGTTCGATGAGCGGTAATACGCGATGGCAGAGCGAGCATGTTCAGCGACCCAAGCTGGAGGGAAATCCGCACCGCTTTCTCGGCTGTGCCTCCGAGCGCAAAGAAGTCGTCCTGGATGCCAATCTCTTCCACATTATTAAGGACTTTTTGCCACACCGAAGCGACCTGCCGCTCCAATGCCGTCTGCGGGGCAAGATAGGCCGCAACTCCCGGGCACCCGATGTGCTGGGCCTGCGCGTTAACAAGGTCCTCTTTCGAAGTAAGTTCCAGCCTTCCATCGTTCTGCCAGCTTCCCCACCAGGGTAGCCGGATCAACGGTTGGCCGGATTGTTTCTTCTCATTCGCTATGAATAGCCCGCCTTTCATCCCTATACGAACCTTCCCTCCCCATGAATCCAGAATATGGAAGGAGGCAGTTCCTACTGGCCATCCGACAACCGGCATGCCCGGCGTGTGTTCTTTATCAATCCAGAGCAACGCATCGGTGAGGTCCCCCAGGGGCACAAACACGCTGACACGGCACGCCAAGCCGCTGATAGTAACCTCATCCGGTAGTCCCACGAGTACCACGTGCCGCAGACCGAAGAATGATATTTGGTGCTCAGACCGGCAAGTTTTCTTCAAACGGACTAACGTCTCCGCGGCGGCTACCAGGATTTCCACCCGGGTGCGAAGCAAGAACCCTTCCAGCGCGAAGGGATCAAGCCACATCTCCCCAGAGCCCACCATGGTTGTGCCGTCCGCGCAGAGCGCCGCAATATCTTGTCCACCGGCGCTCTTGAACGCAGACAAGAGACCGAGCAACGTTGGATCGAGTAGCTGACCGGCGCTGAATCTTGTGAGGACCTGGTGTTCTTCCTCGGTGAGGAGATCGAGCAGGCCAAGGCGAATTTCCGGACTCTCCACCACCTGCCGAAGAAAACTCGCTAACAACGGGAGCAAGCCTGGCGGCGCGGGGGCTTCCTGAAGCAATCCCGGGATGAGTTCCAGGCACCAATGTTCCGGCCCCTCGGATACACGCAGGGCGAGTGTGGGCCCCACCACCTTGGTGACATCAAAGTCATATGCCGGCGGAGACTCAAGGAACGCTTCAACGCCCGCAAACCGAAGGTCGCGGGTGGCTTCTTCTACAAATAGTACGACTGAGTAGGGATACAGATCGTTCCGGCCCCGCTGCTTTCGCAGTTCACGAAGCCAATCCTGGAAAGGACAATCCTGATGGACAAGCGCGTCGAGCACTGTATGCCTGACCAGTTCCAGAACCTCGAGGAACGTGGGATCTCCTGAGAGGGTCGACCGCAGAGCCAGAGGGTTCATGAAAAGACCCGCCACACGTTCCAGGTCTGGATGCGTCCGTCCGCTCACCGCCGTACCGATCACTACATCCAGCGAACCTGTGATGCGAACCAATAGAGCCGTAAAGGCAGCCAGCACGGCCACAAAGAGTGTGGTTCCCTCATCATTGGCCAGTTTTCGCAACTGCGCCATCAGGCCCTTGGGCAGATGTAGAACACGGTCGTGCACCAGAGTCTCCCTGGTTTCAGGCGAGCCAGACTGCGGCCACTGCAGGACTGGGAAGTCATCCTGGAACCGCTCCAGCCAATAGCTCTTGTGCGCCTGCAAGGCGGCGGAGTTGACCCTCTGATTGTGCCAGCTCGCGTAATCCGCGTAACGGACAGCGAGCGCGGGCAGCTTTGGCTTGCGCTCTTCGATGAGAGAGGTATAGATCTCCGCCAGATCTTCAACCAAAATCCGTTCGGTCCACATGTCTGAAATGATATGAGGCAGTTGCATGACGAACGCATAAGAGTGAGTGTTGAACCGAACCAGTTGAGCCCGAAGCAATGGCGGCTGGTTTTTCATAGTGGCCGCAAGTTGTTCGGCCAGCAACTGGTGAAACCGCTGCTGCTGCGATGTATCCGGCAAAGAAGAGAGATCGTGAAATGGACAGGCAATCTCGACATCCTTATGAACCACGTATCCTGGTTCACTGGCAATCTCCACAAATGACGACCGGAGCAGATCATGTCTTTCAATGAGCGCTTGAAGAGCAGCATGGAGAACCACGCGGTCCATCTCGCCTGGCATACGAACAATCTGGGGAAAACCCCACCCATGGACTTCCTTTTCCAGCACGCCATGCAAGGTGAGCCACATGGGTTTCTGCGCCGGTGACAGCAGATAGGCGGACTGCTCAGGAAGCCGCGGGATTACCTCAGCCACAGGGGACTGCGCGGCTTCGCCATTCAAGGCCGCCGCCAACTCGGCCACGGTTGGGTTGAGAAACAGTTGACGGATGGAAACGCCATGAGAGAGCCGGCTGCGCAGATTGAGCACAATTCTTGTGGCATTGAGGGAGTGGCCCCCGAGGGTGAAGAAGTCGTCGTGCAGGCCCACGCGCTTGACTCCCAACACCTCCTGCCAAACGTCCGCAATAGCTTTTTCCATCTCTGTCCGCGGCGCCACGTATTGTTCTTCTATCCCAATGCTTAAATCCGGCTCGGGCAGCGACCGACGGTCCACCTTGCCATTTCCAGTCAAAGGCAACTTCTGCAAGCGGACAAAGACTTCCGGCACCATATGCTCGGGTAGACGCTCCGCCAGGTACTTCCTGAAATCCAAGGCGGCTATTCCCGTCTCTCCAACCCAGTACCCCACCAGCCGGCCATCCTTTATCTCCACCACTGCTTGACTCACTCCAGGATGCCCGCTCAGCGCTCCTTCTACTTCTCCAACCTCCACACGGTGACCTCTCACCTTGACCTGTCCGTCCCGCCGACCCAGAAACTCCAATCCCCCATCCCATCTCCAGCGGCCCATGTCCCCGGTCAGGTACAGCCTACCGCCCTCCCTGGTTCCAAATGGATCCGGCACAAACACGCGGGCCGTCCCCGGCGCGTTGCCCAAATACCCACGTCCCACACACATCCCGCCCACTGCAATTTCACCTTCACAGCCTACCGGCGCCAGATTCAGGTCGGCATCCACCACGTATACCCTGGCTCCAGCGATTGGTCTTCCAACACCCACGCGTTCCTTACTCTCACCCGGGGCCAGTTCCAGAATCTCGTGGGTTACATCATCGCTGCACTCGGTTGGTCCCCAGGCATTGACCAGCTTCACATGGCCGCAACGTTCAAACCATCGCCGGCTCAAAGAGACTGACAGCGTTTCCGCCGTCGATAGCAGATATCTCAGTCCGCTCAGGCACCTCCCAACACCTTGCATGCCCAACAGTAACTCCAGGTAACTCGGTACAACCTCCAATATCGTCGCTCCATCGCTCCGGACAGCTTCCAGCAAAGCGACGGGCTCCATGACCAGGTCGTCTCCGTAGATAACGACTCGCCCACCCACCATCAGAGCCGCCAGAAACTGCCACACCGAGATATCAAAGCAGTGGGACGCGCTCTGAACCACCACATCCCCGCCATCCAACCCCAATGCATCAATTTTCGCGCGCAGGTGATTGAGCATTCCGGTGCGCTCCAACATCGCGCCTTTGGGAAAGCCGGTCGATCCTGATGTGAAGAACACATACGCCAGGTCCTTCCCGCTTGACTTCTCCCTCTGAGGCTCATCGACACTACTACGGTTCCATTCCGTGTAATCCGCAGATCCATTCTCCACAGCCCCAGCCGTCGCAGCCCCAGTCGACTCAGCCGCCATCCCGCTCAAATCTTCCCAGCTAAACAGTCCACATTCGCTTCCCGCAATAAGCGACTTCCCGCGCGCTACAAACTCGTCGCCCACGGCCAACCACTTCATCCCCGCATCACGAACCATTCCCAGCAGCCGCTCTTGTGGATTGCCCGGATCCAATGGCACGTAAGCCGCCCCGGCCTTCATCACTCCCAGAATCGTTACGAGCATTCCCGCGCCGCGGCGCCCCAAGATCCCTATTCGATCTTCACGTCCCACACCTACCGATAGCAGCCAATTGGCCAACCGGTTGGCGCGGCTGTTCAGCTCTCCGTAGTTCAATTCTGTCTGGCGGTCTACTACGGCAGGGGTTGCGGGATGACTTCTGGCACGCTCGGCAATTAATTCCTCCACCCACGGCCCCTCGTCAGTGCGGGCGGTTCCCACCCCGAACCCCAATACGCGGGCTTTCTCCGCTTTTGGCATGATTTCGAGCTCGGAGACGGGAGCGTCAGGCCGCTCCGCTACCTGGGACAGCAACTCCTTCATACAGTCCATGAGCAGCGCCAGGGGACGGCCCTCCAGCAACTCACGGTTGTAATAAAAACCCATGGACAAACCATCCGCCCGCTCCAACACGGTGAGCCAGAGGTGGTAGACACCACCAAAGACGAAGCGTGAGATCAGCCTCATCTGCACTCCAGCCATGTCCGCATCCAGCGTTCTCACCTGCGAGATGATGACCGGAACCAAGGGGCGATAAGGATCGCGGTCGACCTTTAGGCCACGCAAAGCCTCACACAACGGGTATTCGACATGGAGCTGTGCTTCACCTAACTGACGATTTACATCAGCCAACACCGCCGCGAAGCGCATGCCATGCACATTCACCCGGATCGGCACAGCATGACCGAAGAATCCCAGAACTTCGGGCAGGTGCGGCGGCAACGTAGAGAATGGAATTCCCAAAAGAATATCTTTCTCATTGACCAGACGCTGCATCAAGACTTCGAACGCGGCCAGAACGGTGCGAAAGAGAGTTGTGCGATACCGTTTGCGAAAACTCTTGAGACGGTGAAAGACTTCCGAAGGAACTTCCTGTTCCAGGACGCCCACTGCAAAGCCACGAATCCGCCGGGAATCTCGATCCGTGGGCAAGTCCATCACGGGAATCGGCAACTCCAGTTGCTGACGCCAGTAGCCTTCGTGCTGTCTCAACAATCCTCGATCCAGACGCGCATTCTGCCACACTGCGAAATCGGGATACTGGATGGAAATCGAGGGCAGACTCAGAGTCCCGCCGCCAGAGAGCATTGAATACGCAGTTCCCACTTGCTGGAAGAGCTGCGCCATGTAAATGCCGTCAAGGATCAGGTGATTAAAAACAAACAGGAAGACATGCTGATTGCCTTCCAAGCGCAGCAATTCGGCCCGGAAGAGAGGCCCTACGCCAAAGTCGAAGGGCAGGCAGACCAGTTCCTGTTCTCTTCTCAGAACCACCTGAGCCCGGACATCCGGAGACTCTGCACAGAGGTCCAGGATGGAGAAGCTTACATGCACGCAGTCGAGGATTCGTTGGCGAGGTGCGCCGTCCTGTTCGATAAAGACCGTTCGTAGCGCCTCGTGCCGGTCCACGACAGCTTGCAAGGCTTCGCGGAACAACTGGTGACGCAATGATCCTGAGAGCGTCACCTGCGCGCAAACATTGTTGAGTCCCGCTTCGGCGTGAATCTGACTCTGAAACCACATATCGCGCTGGTTCAGAGAGAGGGGAATGTCACCGCCACTATGCCGCCGTTGCAGGCAAAGAGCCCCCTGTATGCCGGAGTCTTCGGCAGTGATCGATTCTTCCATTTCTGGCTTCTCCTGCTACGGTCGCGCGGGGGAGATGAACTCCTGACCTTCGACGGGGCCGCTATTTCAAAGTTGCTTCAACATCCAGCATTGCCGCGCTAAGCCGCCACCTTGAGCGGCATGGGCGCATCTTTTCCAGCAAGGAAGTCACGACATTCCAGCCGCGCGGCAATGTTAACCGCCAGCACGGCGCAAGCACCGCCGCAGACGAGGTAGATGAGAGGTATATTCCGATTGGTAACTTCGGCTACGAACCCGGTGAGACCCATCGCCAGAGGCACCAGGCCGCGAGTGATGGTCATCAGCACTCCGAAGACACGTCCGCGAACTTCCGTGGGAGTAGCCAACTGAAGAGCAGTGAGCAACTTCACGCCAATGAAGCCGTCCATGGCCCCAATTCCACCGATGATCCACATAGCAGTCCAGCGATTGGTCACCAGCGCAAGCAATGCAAGGCTGAGAGACATGAGGACCATGGCAGAGACAGTGATCCAACTCGAAAGGGTGGGCCTGAGTTTTACTGCGCCGCCCAGGCCGTATCCGACCACGGTACCGAGTCCGGAGGCCGCCAGAAGAAGCCCGTACCATTGCGGACCGGCATGCAGGCACCGGTCCACATAGAATGGGAACAGAATGAGCATCGGCACCATCAGTACCTGAAAAAACGCCATGGTATAAAAGAGGATTCGCATCCCTGCACGAGCGTGGATGTGTCGCAAGCCTTCCATGATCTCTGCCTTAAAAGCAGAGAATCTTCCTCCGGCAACAACCGGCCTCGGCGGCAATTTGGGGATATGGACGAGAAAGTCGCTGGCAGCGGCATAGATATAGGTAAAGCCATCGATGAGCGTAAGCAGCGGCGTACCCAGAATCCGGAACAGGATGCCGGCGCAAGCTTGCGCAACAACGGTGCATATCTGGAAAGAGCCCTGGAGAAAAGAGTTCGCGCTCGTGAGGTTCTTTGCGGGAACCAGATCCGGCACCACGGACATGCTGGCCGGCAGCCAAACCGCTCCCACTGTGCCTTCCACAACGGAGTAGACAAAAAATGAAACCACGATAACTCCCACCAGATGTGGCGATAGCCACAGCACCGACGCTATGCTGATCAATGAGATGCCTCTCAGGAAATCGCCGGTGACCAGGACTGCGCGCCGCGAGTAACGATCGACCATGGCCCCGCCCAGAGGCCCCAGCAGAACCGCAGGTATGGTGTAGGCCATCATGAAAAGACCTACCAGGGTCGGGGATTCCGTGGCCTGCTTCAGCGCCAGAATTACAATCACCAAGAACAACTGCGTACCGATCTGGCTAACAACCTGGCCTTGCCACAAGAGAAGGAAGTTCCGGTTCATAAGGCGCTTGGGCTCTGCGATCATGTCTTCCTCTCCAGTTTCAGCGCACGCTCTTGCAATCCGGGATGCGCAGCTTGTCAGTCACTGCCGGCCATAACGGCTGAGGGCATGGATTCATCCATAGTCCGGGACAACGCGGATCGACCGAGCGCCAACACGCTGCGGACAGCTCCCACAGCACACTCGATATCTTTGGCGGTAATTCCGTAGTGGGTTACGGCGCGGATTTTTCCCTTCCCCAATTCAGCCACGTGCACGCCGTGGTTCTGAAGCGCGTACATAAAGTACTTCGAGCTCAAACCCTGATCCGCCAGGGTCCAGAAAACAATGTTTGTTTGCGGCGGCTCAGGATCGATTTGAATTCCGGGAATCCTCGCCAATTTTTCCGCCAATAGCCTGGCATTCGCGTGGTCCTCAGCGAGGCGATTGACCATGTGCTCAAGAGCATAAATGCCTGCTGCCGCCAAAACGCCCGCCTGGCGCATGCCGCCCCCAACCATCTTTCGCAGTCGTCTAACCTGGGTAATAAAGGGAATGCAACCTGCGACCAAAGATCCCACCGGGGCAGCGAGACCCTTGGAGAGACAGACCGAGACCGTGTCAGCAAAGGCGGCGATCTGGCTTGCGCTCACCCCCAGGGCTATCGCCGCATTGAAAATACGAGCGCCGTCGAGATGGACGGGCACGTTGTGATCACACCCAAATTGGTAAACCTGCGCCAGATATTCGAGTGAAAGCGCCCTGCCTCCACAAAGACAGTGGGTGTCTTCCAGGCAGATCAAACCCGCGGGCACACACTGGAAGTCCTCATGGCCGTAGACAGCAGCTTCGATGTCCTCAAGCGAGAGTTCGCCATTGGGACGAGTAGAAAGAGTGTGATAGACAAGTCCACCAAGCACTGAGGCGCCTCCCGCCTCCCACCTCCAGATGTCAGAGAGGTCTCCAACCAATAGCCGTTTTCGAAGTGAACAGTGTCCCATTAATGCCAGCAGATTGGCCATGGTCCCGCTAGGCACAAAAATCGCGGCTTGTTTGCCCAGCATCCTGGCCGCGAGGGATTCGAGGGCGTTGACGGTCGGGTCCTCTCCGTAAACATCATCACCCAACTCTGCCGCGGCGATCGCCTGGCGCATTTCGGGCGGCGGGAGGGTTACCGTATCGCTGCGTAAATCAATGAGATAGTTCATATTCTTCATTCACTAAGCAGAGCGGGCCCTGAGCTCGCGCTGGCAAGGATCCAATTCAATCCGAATTGTGTCCAGCGCCCGATTCAGATCGCGCGTAACCAGCGAGGCATTCGAACCTGAAGCTATTACGAATCCGAAGCGGTCATAGGCGTCTTCCGGCGCGCGCACCGTGGCGCCCGCCCGGCGGCTGACTGAAATCTCACGGATGCTTGGAATCTGCAGGGCCTGTTCGATCCCACACACCTGCCGGATCTGGCCCGATTCCTTCGCGATCAAAAAACGGATGGAAGCAGCGCCGTGACGCTTGGGGGTGAGATCAAGGGGATAGCCGAGCAGGAGATCCATCCAGGCTTGTAGCAAGTCAATGCCGGTAGCATAGCTGACCAATTCGGGAATCATACCTCCGGCCAGCCTGGGATTAATCTCGACCACCACGGGACCGCGTTGGGTCAATCGAACCTCAGTATGGGCGGGGCCGAAATCAAACTTCACCGCCGCCAATGCCTGGAGCGCGGCCTGCACCACGGATTGCTGAACCGCCTCGTCCGCGCGGCTGGGAAAATCATGCCCCAGTTCAACAAAATGAGGAGGGCGGGAGAGATGTTTATCTGTAATTCCGACTACGCGAGTGACTCCATCGGGCAAGGTCACTGTTTCAACGCTGAATTCGGGGCCTTCCAGAAGACTCTCCACCAGCACGTCACCGTTCAACAACTGGCCGCGCACATTTTCTTTCCATGCATGCAGCGCGTTGTAGTGCTCCAGAAACTCGCGAGGACCGCGCACCAAACGGACGCCGTGACTCGAACTATCGCATGTGGGCTTTAAGACACACGGGTAGGAAATCTTGTTTGCCAGTTCCAGGGCTTCTTCTTTCGAAACCACCAAGTGAAACTCCGGCGTAAGGAGCCCTGCGTCCCGCAGTGTCCGGCGAGTCGCGGGCTTGTAACGACACGCTTGTGCGGCCATCGGGTGCAGGCCCGGCAAACCAAGCGCAGCCGCCAGTTCGGTCACGATGGAAACATAAAAATCTGAAAATGTAAGAACCGCGTCCACATGCTGTTTTGCCTGGATCTTGTGGACAGCCTGCAAAACGCCGGGCAGGTCATTGGTATCCAGCTCTTTGACTTTAATTTCAGGACCGACGAGATCAAGAAACGGGTACTTCGCCGGATTTCGAGTCAGGAAGGTGACCTGGTCCCCGCGGGCGAGCAGCTTTTGAATGGCGATCTGGCCCGTTCCCGTGGTATTGCTTTCCACAAAGACAAAATGATTCATACGTATGTGGCCTCCATCCCTAACTGTTCCGCAAACGCGACTGTGGTAATAGCGCACCCGCCATAAGAAACCTGCCCGTCGTGAGGCATGGAGGCGCAGCTCCAGCGCTCGGCGATATCGACGCCGTAGCGAATCGGGATGGGGCCCGCAGCCGCCACCTCACTGCACAGGTTGCGCTCCCGCATGAAATCAGAGGAGTAGATCGTGGCATAGTAGCGATCACCTCTGTCAGGGAGAATCATCACAACCTGCTGGTCCGGGTTGAATTGTTCCGCGACCCACGACGCCACTATGTAAACTGCGCCCGAGGACCCTCCGGCAAAAACGCCTGTGCGTCGCGCCAAGTCGACGCATCCGTTAAAGACCTCTCCGTCGGAGAGCCAGTGCACTTCATTGATAAGCTCGTAATCGACATTGCCGGGCAACATGCTGTTACCGTGCCCGCTCTGTAGACGCTTACGGTTGGGTTGATTAAAGATCACGGACCCGACCGCATCCACGGCCACGATTTTCACATCCGGAATGTACTTCCTGAGTGAGCCGCCAATTCCGCACAATGAGCCGCCTGTTCCAACGGTGCCAACCAGGGCAGCGATATTTGTTCCGAGAGATGAAAAGAGCGCTCCCCCAACCCTCTCGTAGGCAGCGGGATTACTAGGGCTGTCATATTGGCAAGCCCAGAAAGTGCGTGGAAGCGCCGCCATGATTTCATGGACCCGCTGAAGACGGGGTCCCTGCCAGCCTGTATCCGGGGCGTAGGTATCTACCACCTGTAACTCAGCCCCGAGGGCCAGCAGTTTGGCCTTAGTGATTTCATCCAAACGGGGATCCGTTACAATGATGACGCGATAGCCTTTGGCCGAGCCCACGCGGGCCAAACCTTCCGCCATGGAACCGGAAGAGCTCTCCACGATGACATCTCCACGCCGCAATGCGCCGGAACGTTCCGCATCCTCAATAATCTGTAGTCCGACCCGGTCCTTCATGCCGCCGGGGAGTTGCAGTTCCAATTGCGCCCACAAACTCGCTCCCGCAGTGGAAATTTCCCGCGGACGGACTCGCAACAGCGTGGAACTTTGTATCAGCTCCAAGATTGAATCGTACTTGTTCATATGCATTTCAGCATCGCCTTTCCGTCGCAGTCTGCTTGAGGACCAAGCGCGCGCCCTCAGAAAAGATCCTGATCTGAGTGATGGCACTCTAGATCGTCGGATAGAACTTCCGGCTCTACTGATCGAGAGGGGGCGCGCGGCGCACTTGTAGTCATTGGTAGACAGGTACTCCGGCAACCTTCTGGATCTCGACCTGACTCTTCAGATAATCCACAACCTCCTGAATGGTAATGTCGAGCACGGCCCCTTCCGAACTGGCACGTTTCTCGACAAACAGTTTGCGAAAATCAACTTCGGCGTCCACGATCTTCTCCAGATCGCAACCCAGGTCGAGGAAGTCTATGGATTCGGCGCCAAGGTCACCGATAAGCGTGGTAGTGGGATTGACTCCGGAGGCTGCCACCCGGAACACGGTGCAAACTGCCTTCTGCACCTCCATGGACAACTCCTGATCGGCCATCTTCTTCATTTTGATTCCTCCTGATTGACATTTGCGACTAAATTATCGGAGCGCGATCGAGATACTGCTCATCCGGTTCATCTCGTGTGACGCTACTCAAGTGCGTTGATGGAAAAGGGGCACAAAACCAAGTTGCCTCACATGCGAAAGAATTGTGTCGAGCACCAAACACCATGACACTCTACCGGGCAAAAGCCAATCCGCTGGCTTCCAGAGCGTCCTCTTCATAACGACCCCCTTGGCGCCGTATCCAATCTTCAATCACCGAGTCCCTGGTATCGAATTCGGCCCCGGGGATAACCGAGGCGACCAATTCGGCTTCTCCCATGCGCACGCCGGCCACTTCCACGTGACCTGTCACATGCACACAATGCGGTTGCATCTTCAGGATCTCCACGGTGATCCTGCACTGATCACCAGGACAGATCGGCTTGATAAACCGCGCTGACTGTATCCTGCTGAGGACTACATAAGTCTTGGGGCGTATAAGCCGCACGCAGGTGGCGGCTGTCTGGAGGATCATTTCAATCTCCAGCACGCCGGGCACAAGCTCTCGTCCAGGAAAATGGTCCATGAAAACCAAATCAGAACGGGAAAACGCTTTAAGGCAGACGGCGTGTTTACCGCCTTCGCATTCCTCTAATCGATCCACGAAGAGCCATCTCATATTGGGCATCCCTCTTGCTCGTGGACCAGGCTGGTAACTACGTGTGTGTCCAGGAGCAATCCGCACAAGTTCTAAGGGCAAACAAGAGGCCAAACCCCGCGAAAGCACGCAACGCATTACCACTCGCTCAAACGCTGGAAACACAGACTACGATGCCAGAAGATTGGCTGTGAAAGCACGTAGGAAGGGCCAAAATCGGTACAGACGGAACAGGGTGACGGCCACATTTGGCCCATCCAAAAGAAGCTTTGCAGGCGGCCGCATTCCCGTTTACCAGCCGCTTTTTTCGAGGGGACGCCGAAAAGCCAGGAGAAACTACAAAGATCAAAGCGCAGGAAATAAGAGCGCCGCCGCGCGCAGCGCCCATACCTGCCGTCATAAATTTTTGAAGCTACGCCGCCTCTGCCACCGGGGACGCGGGACCAGCCTCTTCTACAACTTTGCCGTCAAACAGATTCATGATCCTATCCGCGTGCCGGGCAAAACGTGCGTCGTGAGTGACCATGCAAATGGTTGCGCCCTCACGGTGCAACTGTTGGAGCAGTTCCATTACCGCTTCGCCATTGCGAGAATCCAGGTTTCCGGTGGGCTCATCCGCGAGCAGGATGGAGGGACTTCCCGCCAATGCACGCGCGACAGCCACGCGCTGCTGCTGACCGCCTGAGAGCTGCGACGGAAAGTGCCGCATGCGATGCGCCATGCTTACCTTGTCCAGCGATTCCTGTACCCGCTTCTTGCGCTCCGAAGACGACAAGGAGCGGTAGGTCAAGGGCAACTCAACATTCTCGTAGACGTTGAGATCTCCGATCAGATTAAAACTCTGGAAGATAAAGCCGATTTCCTGATTGCGAATTCGCGCCCGCTCGGAAAAATTCAGCCGTTGCACCTGTTTATCGTTCAGCAGAAAGGAACCGTCCGTGGGAGAATCCAGAAGGCCGATGATAGAAAGCAATGTAGACTTTCCGCAGCCGGATGGCCCGGCCATGGAAATGTACTCACCTTTCATGATGTCCATGGATATGCCGGAGAGCGCGTGTGTTTCTACTTCATCGGTATAGAAGACCTTGGTTACATTTTCGAGTTTGATAAGAGTATTTCCGTTTGAAGGCACGTTTTATCCTTTTTTTCCGGGCGGTGGCGGTTGAAATGCCCGCGCAATTTGTCGCCTGAAGTGCGGGTTTACAAGCGTCTAGAGGGTATGCAGCTCGTTGTTCATTCCAGGCGAATCCGATCAACAGCGTCATAGCGAGACATGTCGGAGAGGATCACGCGATCGCCCTCCTTCAGCCCGCGGACAATCTCCATGGTAGAAACTGAGCTACGCCCCAACTCCACGGGAACACGCGTTGCTCCCTTTCCATCTGGATCAATCTTGAACATCTTCACGGTGCTCTTCTCCTGACCAAAGGCAGGCCGACCAACATACAGGACGTTGGTCAAGCTCTCTAGGGTGATGGTGCCATCCACACTCAAGTCAGGCCGGGCGCCCTTGGGCATCTCGCCTTCGAGCTTCACATCGACCGTAACGGTCCCGTTTGCAACCGAAGGGTCTATACGCGAGACGGTTCCCTGGATAATTCCGTTATGCGTATCAACTTCGGCGCGCTGGCCATCCAGAATATCTTTGGCCTGTGTTTCCGGGATTTTCAGCTCTGCTTTGAGGTTTTCCGGCTGAACCACCTTGGCCAGGATGGTCCCTTGAACAGCGCGCTGCCCCACCTGAACATCCAGCTCCTGCAAGACTCCGGGAATTCCCGCACGGACCTTCATCGCATCAAGCTGCCTGTGTTTGAGCTGCCCCAAGGCGCGCATCTGGTCAATCCTGGCCTGCTGGACGGCCAACTCTGTCTCTACGGCCTTGGTATTGATGGCAATTCTCTCTTGAGCAATTCGCTGGCGGGTGGCGAGCGCCTTCTCTTTGCCAGCCGAACTTTTCAAAGCCTGATCTGAGAGCACGCCTATTTTGACCAGTTCCTTATTTGCATCGGCGGTTGTTCGGGCGTCATCATAGTCGGAATCAACCGTCGCGGCGTCGGCCTGGTAGTTCAACAAGTCACTGTTCACCTTGACCTTGGTGTTCTGGTACTGCGCTTCCGCCGATTTCAACTGCAAATCGGCATCGACGGCTTCCTGCTCCACTTGTGGATTGGAAAGCTCCATAATTATCTTGTCTGCCTCAACATGGGTTCCAGGCAATACCAGAATACGTTCCACACGGACATCTGTTTCCGCCGGAATCAAACGAATGTCTTCGGGAATCGGGACCAGGGACCCCAAGCCGTGAACCTGGCGAAGCATCGAACCACGCTTCACTGCGTCAGGCCACAGACCGGAGACCTCAACGGATGGCGCTGCCGGCTTGAGGCGGGAAATGCCAAGCGTAATTCCCAATACAACAACGAGCGCCAACACGCCCAGTATGATCCGCTTCCGGCGACGTTTTATCTTTACCGAGTCTTCACGAACGATGTCCATAGACAGCCTTGATAAATCGAGAATTCAAGTCATTCACTTAAGGTCTTCGAGTTCAGGCCAAGGGCGTGAGCGAAAAGAAACACGGGATGGGTTTTCACGCCTGACCGTGATAGTTTTCAAATTCTCTTACCACAATCGGATTGGCAGAGAATGTTACCGGGAGTCGCGTCTTCAGATGATCCACAACCTCCTGGATGGTGAGGTCTACGATTCCTTCCTGGGAGTTGGGCTTTTTTTCTTGAAGCAGCCTGCGAAAGTCCAATCTGAAATTGAAGATCTTTTCCAGATCGCAAGCCAAACGGAGGAAGGCGATGGACTCCGCTCCCAGATCACCGACGAGGGTGGTATTTGGCTGGATGCCGGGTCCACTGACCCGGAAGACTGTGCAAATAGCCTGCTCCACTTCCATGAGCAAGTCCAGGTCGGTCATTGTTTCCATTGTGTGAACTCCTTATGGGAGTAAAACCACCGCGGGCAGCGCCACAAAACTGGCTTTTCGTTAACCAGGGCAGCGCACATCTCCAAAAATCGCTCTACCGGAAAGACTGGCCGCCTTCCATAGTGCAAGTAGGCTGCCACTCATGGGCACGCGTCGGCTTGCAGGCGCGGGCATTAAACCCAGTTCCAGGAAACGGGAAACTGTGAGCCGAAATCGGGCTATTTTCGATGCCTCGAAATGCCACATTCGGTCCGACTTCGGGGACTGGCATGCAGGAAAGAATTGGCCTGTTGCTTGCAGCAGCAAGATGGGTTGCGATTTGATCCGGACGGAGTCTCTGGTGAACACGCTGAGTGACATGATTCAGTCGATGGCTGCCTTTGAACACGAGCCTTCGATGGTGCTGCAGCCAGCTCTCCAGCGGGCCAACCTTAAGATTGGCCTCGCCTTCAGTGGTGGCTTTGCCAGAGGCATTGCCCATATCGGTGTACTAAAGGTGTTGGAAGAAATGAATATTCCCATCAGTTGCGTAGCTGGGAGCAGTGTGGGAGCCTTGATCGGCGCCGTCTACTGCAGCGGTATGTCGCCCAAGGAAATGGAAAAGGTGGCGGCCAGCGTCCGCCTTCGCCACCTGGCTCGCTGGAACATCTCTCGTTTCGGCGTCTTGTCAGGCCAGCGTATGGTCAGGTTCATGGAGCGACTCCTGGGCGTAAAAACGTTCGAGGGACTGCGGATTCCGTTGGCTGTTACGGCAACCGATTTTGCGACAGGCGAGGGCGTGGTGTTTGATTCCGGACCGCTCATCAACTCGCTTCGGGCCAGTTGCGCGTATCCAGGAATGTTTCCACCGGTGAAGATAGGCGACCGGCTGCTGGTAGATGGAATGCTTGCCCACCCCGTACCCACACAACCGCTGCGCGATATGGGCTGCGACCGGGTGGTGGCCGTACACCTAAACGCACGGTGGGCTCGAGGCGTGCCCCGGCATCTCTTTGACATTGTCGGACGGTGCATCGCCATTGCCCAGCAGAAGAACTGGACGCTGTGGAGACCGGGCGCCGATCTGGTGATCGAGCCGGACATCAGGGAATTCAAGTACGACGATTTCGAAAGCACGACCGGTCTGGTGCGCGCGGGTGAAACCGCAATGCGCGCCTGCATTCCCCAACTCATGAGCTGGCTGGAAGAGAAAGGACAGGCTGCCTGACTTCCAGGCAAGAGTGTGGACCTAAACTTGTAAGTGATTCAAGCCGAACTTAAGTGCAGCGCACATAACGTGGGATGGAGACAAATACAAATGCGAAAAACCATACGAAAACGATCGAAACAAACGATCTTCGGATTGCCTCTCGTGGATATCGCCTGCGGGCCAGATCCAGCGAAAAATGAGCGGTTCGGTAACGCGCACGGTGTCATTGCAATTGGAGACAGAGCCACTGGCTGGATCGCCCTGGGCGGTTTGGCACGTGGGGGCATTGCAATCGGTGGCAGCGCCATTGGCATTATTGCCCTTGGCGGCGCATCGTTGGGATTAGTTTCTGCCGGCGGGCTGGCTCTAGGAGGCATCGCACTGGGCGGGCTTTCGGCAGGAGTTCTTGCCGCGGGAGGACTTTCCCTGGGATGGCCGGTTGCCCGCATCTTTGCCACTCTTTTTTAGTGGCACTGGTGTGCTGAGTCATTCGTCAAGACGCCGCAGTTGAATAATTCTGCTCGGCCTTATGCGCGTCAATTAAACTGTGCTCTTTCGTCCAGGCTTTGTGGGCCTCAAATTCCGATATTTAACCTGATCCCACCCATTTCCCTACTGCATCTGCGTTTCCCATTTTCATGCCGCCGCACCTACCATCCGGCCGGCAGGTTGGGACGGCGGACTGAGATGTGGCAGGGGGCTGACATGTTTGACGATAACCCGTTGATAAGTCATGCGATTCGAAATCTCAAACCATGCGGGCGGTTGGAGATTTGAAAGGAATCTCTTGGCTTCCGTCAAGCGTACCTGGAAATCGGAACGAGAAGGATCAAAAATCAACGCTAAAGCAGTCCCGCTGTGGGCAACCATCATGCCATCCGCGCCTCCCATTTCGATGAACTGCGCCGTTTCCTTGAAATAGGGCTTGGGAAGAAACCGCTCATTGATACGGGAGCTGACAGTGGCAGCCCTCGCCAACAAAGACGCATCACCCGTTTGGTTGGCATGGCGGACCATCTTCCATGCCATCATCAACTGGCTCTCATCGCGCTCGGAATAGGAGAAATACTTGCGTCGCTCATTGAACGCCAATGTGTCAATCACTCCTCCCGTACAAATGACCAGGGACTCGAATCGAGGCAAAGGCCCCAGGGTTTCGAGCAGCACGCCATCCAAATGCGCAAATGCCACACAGCCCGAGTACATGGAACCGTCGCTCGGCTCAATGGCAACAGCAATACGCGCGATCGCCTCCGGCGATATAGTCCGGTTCCAGGCCGAGGCCACAGCTCGCAAGCTTGCTGTGATATCAGCCGTGCTGGTCCCAAATCCCTGGCCTGAGCCGACTGGCGTCACCACCCGCAAAATGCCGGTTTGGGGCAATCCCTGCTCCTGGAGATACGCCTGGACGGCCTCTAGGGACTTGGAGCAGATTGCAGGCTCTACGGTAAGGCGGTCGTCATCGTAGTTCCGCACGAACTCAGCCCATGAGAACAATCCGATAGGCGCAGTAATAAGGAAATGCTGATGATCCTTTGTCTTTCCTTGCACGACCTCACCGAGAACAAGCGGACATTGCCCCATGCCGACCGCCTTAACCTGGGCCTTCGGTTTTTCGTAACCGGCAAGGGCCTTGCCATTGTGGGCAACATCAGGTTTCGCATGCACAATCTCGTCGGCGGCAATCTGTAAATTCGAATCCGCATCCCGCTGACATTGCCGCCGGATTTTAACCTGTCTTTCAATGGCCCCGGCGCGGCCCACCAGGGAATGAATCTGGGCACGCACAGCAACGGAGCTGGGGCCACCGCCAAAAACCGCGGCGCGAGCACAGGCCACGGGATCCAGGGCCAGCGCCAGCGCACTCATGTCCAGAGTCAACGACACATCCGCGACCTCAAAGACAATGCGCTCCAAGGCTGATTTTATGTCGGCGACAGGGGGCATGACAGGATAGCAATTGACCAGGCGGCTCACGGAGTCGTGGGCCATGCGAAAGCTGATCCCGTAATCTGACACCAGCAGATCGGCCACGGCAGTCATGGTGGTGTTGGCCTCAGCCAGGAATTCCAGCATGCGTTCGGTGTGCACCTCAAGATTTTCGACCAGCAGGCGCACCAGTTGGATGGCTTGAAGCAGCGCCTTCATTGCTGGCCAGATGTGGGTTGCCGCTTCAGAGCTGATCTCCACGCTATTGCTGAAGGACACATTTTTCATTCCCGCCAGGGTATTGACCAGACAGCCGAGCGGACGAATTGCCTCGCCGCGGATATTCTCCAGCACGAAGGCGTTCCTCTTTTGAGGCATGATCGAACTCGTACTTACCAGATCATCCGGCCACCCGAGAAAACCATAACCGGCGCCCGCCCAAGCCTGAAAATCAGTGGCAAAGCGGGTGAGGGTCATGCCCAGCATGGCCATTCCACTCAAGATATGAACAAGGTAGTCACGAGAAGCAACGGCATCGGTGGAGTTCTGGATGATGGCGGAGAAACCCAGAAATTCGGCCACCTGGCCACGATCAATTGCGAAGGAGGTGCCAAACCCGGCAGCCGCTCCCATGGGGCAACTGTCGGCGATAGCAAAAGCGCGATCCAGGGCTTCAGCCGAACGCGTGAGTTCGGCCAGCACACCAACCAAGTAGTGGCCAAGCGTGCTCGGCTGCGCGGGCTGCAGGTGGGTAAATCCACACATGGCGGCATCCGAATATTTCTCTGCCGCTTCAGTCACTACATGGGACAGCTTGCAGAATTCAGAGAGCAGTTCCAGCAGTTCATCCCGTAAACGCAGCCGTGTCACGGTTGCATTGATGTCATTTCTGCTGCGTGCCATATGCGCGGCGCCGCCAACTTGTTTACCCAGCCGCCGGACGTATTCCTGCTCGTAGAGGGAATAGAGGCCGCGATGCTGAGGCTGCAATGGTATGACCTCTTTGCCCTCATCCAGGAGCATCTTCAATTCCTGATTCACACGCAGGAGCCCGCCGGCAACTTTTACCGGAAGCAGCTTTGCGCGGGCCAGCATCACAACGTGGGCAGCGTCGATTCGCAACAGGTAGGGCAAGACTTCCACGTGGTCCCGCACTGCCTGTTGCTCATAGAGCAACTCGAAAAGAGCGGGGTTGGGCGCACGCGTAAGGCGTCCTGACACTTCAGTGGTTATTACCAATTCCGCCATGGCCGGCAACTCGTCGATCTGGTTGCCGGCGGAGATGGCGGCATGGCCGTTGACGGGGTCGGTTAACTCCTGTGATTCAACTTCGTACAGCACGCCGTTGGTGTGTCCATTTTTCATCTAATCACCTGACGCATACACTAGAGCGCCAATTCTCTCTTTTAACGCGCCAGCAAGCACATGGACCGCCGGCGGAAAGACCATATCGTAGTGCGAGCCCGCAACCGGGACGGTGTGCACCTCGCCTCGGGTCCAGGGCGCCCACCACTCCGGATTTTCGACCAGACTCTGGGCTGCGCGGAAAAGCACGACATCAGTCCGCACGGGACCGGCGGGCCGATACTGAAACAGGGCCATACCATTGCGAATGGCGACAGCTATGAAGCGCTTTAGCATGGCCGGTGACACATCGGGAGGCAGCATCCCGGCGCGTTCCGCCATTCCTCTGAGAGCGTTGACCGATTGCTCATCGCTTAACCCGGCGAATGCGTGCTCTTCCACGCGGAAAAACCAGCGGGCGAAGGCAGCAACGGACATGTCTGGATTGAAGTCCTCCAGCTCCGCAGACTCGGGCAGGAAGCGTTCCAAATTTACGCCGGTTGTGCTCGGGATTGCAGAGTCAAAGATGCCCAGGAAGCTGACTTCCAAACCACTGGCTTCCATTTGACGGGTGACTTCAAACGCCACAGGCCCACCCAACGACCAGCCTGCAATTCGATACGGCCCCTGGGGCTGGGCACGCCGAATATCCTTTATATATTGGCATGCCATTTCCTCGATGCTGGTAAACGGCAGTTCGCCCTCTTCGAGCCCTCGACACTGAATACCGAAGACAGGCACTTCCGATCCCAGCGCAGTGGCCAGCGCCTGGAAACAGAACACAGTCCCGCCATGCGGGTGAACCAGGAACAAAGGCAGGCAAGAGGGGTCGCCCGGCTGAAGCTGGACGAGACAGCCGGTATGAGCCTCCGTGGGCGTCACGTTGGCTCGCAGGTTGCGAATTGCCCGGCTAAGGCTGTCTATCGTCTGGTGGTCAAACATGGTACGCAGTGGCAGGTTGATCGCAAATTCAATCTGCAGTTGGTTGATCAACTTAACGGCCTTTAACGAATGGCCGCCCCGCTCAAAGAAGTTATCGAAGACGCCGACATCGGTAATGCCCAGCTCTTCCTGCCACAGTCGTGCCACGGTAAATTCCACTTCATCCCGGGGAGGGATAAACTCTGCAAATTCGGAATTGTTGGGTTGGGGAAGCATCCGCCGGTCGATCTTGCCGTTGGCGGTGAGGGGCATCACGGTTAATTCCACGAAGGCATTGGGGACCATATGCGATGGAAGCTCTTTCTGCGAAAAGGCCCGCAGATCGCTGCTATTCACTCCAGTTTCTCCTACCCAATAGGCGGCCACTTTCTGCGACCGGCCTTCTCCCAGCAGCATGACGGCAACCTGCCGGAGTCCCGGATACCTGGCTAGCGCCGCTTCAATCTCTCTCAACTCCACGCGCTGTCCGTGCAATTTGACCTGGGTATCGGTCCGCCCCAGAAACTCCAGCTCTCCGAGCGAGTTCCAGCGCCCCAAATCACCGGTAAGATAAAGCCGACTGCCGTCTCCGCTGAAGGGGTCGGGCCTGAATGCCTGTCCGGTTGCGGCAGCATCACCCAGATACCCACGCCCTACCACATCTCCAGCAATGGCAACCTGACCCGTGCATCCCGCCGGTAGCGTTCCCAGTTCCCGATCCAGGACGTAGTGACGCGCGCCAGGGATGGACCGGCCCACGGGCACGCGCACCGTTGAACCAGTCACGTGCAACAATGGCTGATGAGTGGTATCGTCGGAACATTCTGTAGCCCCATAAGTGTTTACCAGCACCACATGCGGAAAGCGTTTCATCCAGTGGCAGCAGAGCGGCACCGGCAACAGCTCCGCATTAGAAATAAGGTGGCGAAGTCTAGGCAGCTTCGCCGCATCCGGCGCCTCGTTGAGCATCAGTTCCAACAAACTGGGCACAGTTTCCAGCACGGTCACATGGTCACGCTCGACTGCGGCGAGCAATGATCCTGGTTGGAAAAGAGCCTCTTGTGGATATATCACCAGGGACCCGCCAGCCAGCAGAACAGCCAGAAATTGCCAGACCGAAACATCAAAGCAGTGCGATGCATTTTGGGCGACAACACTGTTCTCGTCCAGAGTAAGGAAATCAATCTTGGCCAGCAGATGATTGAGCAAGCCCCGGTGTTCCACCATGGCGCCCTTGGGAATGCCGGTGGACCCTGAGGTATGACACACGTAAGCCAGATCGCGTAGCCGCCTGTTGTACTCAACATTCGAGGCGGACTGACAAGCCCAAGTAACCGGATTGGGTATTGGGACGTGGGCCGGAAGCACATCCCAACAAATAATTTTTAGCGATGGCATTCCGCTGGTGAGCAATTGGCTGCGATCCACCCTGCCGGCGTCGCTCGCCAGGACCTTAACAGCCGCTTGCGTGAGAATGGTACGGGTGCGCGCATCCGGTTGCTCGGGGTCCAATGGCACAAAGGCAGCCCCGGCTTTCAGGATTCCAAGCAAGGCCATCAGCATTCCCAAGCCGCGCGCTCCAAACACTCCTACTCTATCTTCGTGGCCCACACCTTGCGCCCGTAGCCAGTGCGCCAGCCGGTTGGCGCCCCGGTTCAATTCCTCATAACTCAGCTCCTCGGATCCGCACACCGCCGCAACGGCCTGCGGCCTCTTGCTTGCCTGTTCTTCGAACCGCGCTACTGTGTCTTTATTCTCCTCGGGCCGCGAATTCCCGGCTCCCGCATATTCATCCAGCGCTTTTTTTCGTTCCGCTGAAGAAAGAATTCCCAACTCCCCGATGGGCGCTTCCGGCTGCGCTGCCACCTGGGATAGAAGTTCTCCCATACAGGCGGTGAGCAGTTCCACGGGCCGGCCTTCCAGCAACTCACGGTTGTAGTAGAAGCGCAAGAACAACCCATCCGTGCCCTCAAGAACGGTGAGCCAAAGGTGGTAGACACCGGCGTAGACCGGCCGGGAACCCATTCTCATACGCAGCGCGCCAACGGATACATCAAGATTCCTGATCTGTGAGATTACGACCGGAAATAGCGGGCGGTATGGATCACGATTGATTTTTAATCCACGAACAGCTTCACAGAGCGGATACTCCATGTGCTCCTGTGCTTCCTTGAGCTGTCGATTTACATCAGCCATCACATCCGTGAAGCGCTGACCATCATCCAGCGTCACGCGTACAGGCACAGCGTGGCCGAAGAAGCCGATGAGGTGTGAGAGGCCGGCCGGCAAGGAAGAAAATGGGACTCCGAACAGCAGATCTTTCTCGCCTACCACTCTCTGCATCAGGACTTCGAATGTAGCCAGGACGACCCGAAACACAGTGGTGCGATACCGCTTGCGAAAACTCTTGAACTCGCGAAAGACTTTGTCTGGCACCTGCCAATCCACAGTGCCCAAGGTGAAGCTTCGAACCAGACGGGCCTCCCCATCACAAGGCAGGTTCATCGCTGGGATGGGAAACTCCAGTTGCTTATGCCAATAGGCCTCGTGCTTCTGCAACAGGCCTCGCTTCAGCCGTTCATCCTGCCAGGCGGCGAAGTCCGGGTACTGGATCTGATTGGGCGGGGGGGTCTCCGGACGCCCATCCAACAACTGTGCATAGACAGCGCCTACTTCCTCAAAAAGCTGGGCCATATAGATGCCATCGAGAATTAGGTGACTAAACGCGAATATCACGACATGCTCGGCAGCTTCCAAGCGTATCAGGCTGACCCGAAACAGAGGCCCCTCATGAAAATTGAAGGGGACGCTGACCAACTGTTGTTCCTGTTCCACAACCGCCTGAGCACGTTCCGCAGGAAGGCGATCAGAGACGTCGAAGATAGAAAAGATCACGTGCACTTCGGGCAAAACCCGTTGACACGCCACGCCATCACGATCGTAGAACACGGTCCGGAGCGCCTCGTGGCGATCCACTACTGTTTGCAACGCCTGGCAGAACAGCTCCTGGCGCAACGGTCCCGACAGTGTGATCTGCCCGGCAAGGTTGTTGAGCCCGGGTTGATCGTGTATTTGCCTTTGGAACCACATATCCCGCTGGTTGAACGCCAAGGGGTATTCTTCTCGAGTCGCACGCCGCTCCAAGCGAGGCTCTTCCGCCTCCGCTGCAAGTTCCGCCCCTAATTCCAGTTGAAAGAGTGGCGCGTTGGGATGCTTCACGAGATCAGCCAGAAAGTGAGCGAACTGCCGCGATAAGCGCTGCGCGGTCTGGATGGAAAAAAGGTCTGCGCGGAACAGGAAATGCCAAACCAGGCTTCCATCGTGCTGTTCATGGCAAACCATTCCCATGCTGACCGGTAATCTCCTCCCGGCAACGCCCCCGGGGGATTCACTACTAGCGTCAACTGCCTTGAACCATACGCCCTCGACTGCCTGCGGTTTCATTGGGGGGATATCGGCAAAGAACGCCTGCAGAATGGGCAGGCTCTCGGATTCGCGAACCGGAGCGAGCCGCCGTACTAATAAGTCAAACGGATACTCTTGATGGACATACGCTTCCACGCAGCATCGCTTGACGCGCTTCAGAATCTCCACAAATGACGGATTGCCATTCAGGGCAGTGCGTAGAGCAACGACGTTGACAAACAATCCCACCAGGGCCTCAATGTCGGGATGGTCCCGCCCGGCGGTGGTACTGCCTACCAGGATGTCCTCCTGGCCGGTAAGCCGGGACAAGAATGCCTTGAAAACAGCAAGCCGCGCCATGAATGTGGTCGCTTCCTGGACCTGGCCCATCTGCCTGAGTTGACCTGCCATCTCTGCGCTGCTCTTGATGGTTTCATCCAGGACATCAAGGACAGGCCGCGCGACCGGCTGGTGGTCGATTGGCAATTTCAACGTCGGCAGTTCCCCGCCCAACTGCTTGAGCCAGTACTGCTCAGATTCGGCCAACATACCCCGTTCAATCCTATCGTTCTGCCACACTGCAAAGTCCACATAGCGCACCCGCACTTCCGGCATGCGCGTGGATTGGCGGCGGCAAGCGGCCCCGTAGAAGTCCATAAGTTCACGCCACACGACTTGTCCGGACCATTCATCACTGATGATGTGATGAAGAACCAGCACGAAAACGTGTTTATGCTCCGCCTGCTTGATCAGAAGCGCTCGAACTGGCGGCACCTCCAGATCAGCAAGCCAGTTGGGGATCTCAGACAAGAGGCTTCTCATGCTGGCCTCCAGCCCCGCCGGCGCAAGCGCTGAAAAGTCATGAAAGGACACAGCCAACCGGACGTCTGCCGAGATGCGTTGCACCGGCTCATCCCCAAGCAGCGTGAAGCTGGTTCGCAAAGCTGCCTGCCTCTCTGCCAGCGCCTGGACGGCACGCTCGAAGGCCGGGCGATCCAGCGCCCCTTCAAGCACAACCCAATCCGCAGTGTGGTAAAAGCGGTTCTCCGGGTCCAGCCGGTGAAGAAACCAGAGGCGCCGCTGTGCGTGGGAAACCGGATAGTACTCCCGGTCTTCGATCCGTGGAATTGCGATGTCAGTCTGCGGAGGACGTTGCTCCAGTGCGGCCACAGCTTTGGCCTGGGTCTCAAGCGTAGTGTGCTCGAAGATGGTCCGCAACGGCACATCTATCCCAAGCTGTTGCGAGATCCGTGAACGGATCTGGATCGTCGTCAGCGAGTGGCCCCCAAGGTCGAAGAAATCATCGTGTATCCCAATGTGGTCGACCTTCAACACTTCCTGCCAGATCGTCGCAAGGCTGGTCTCAATCTCGGTCCGCGGGGCCACATACTGTTTTTTCTTTTCCGCGGTCAAATCCTCTTCGGGCGGCGCCATTTCCCGGGCTTCCGGCCGGGCGCCATTTCCGTTCACTGATGTTGAGGCAGGGTCCAGAATCTCTAATACTCCGTCCCATCTCCAACGGCCCATGTCCCCGGTCAGGTACAGCTTCCCATTCTGCTCCGTGGCATATGGATCATTCACAAACGGGTCGGCAGAATCAGACCCACTGCTCACATGCCCGTATCCTACGAAGATCCCCCCTAACGCAATCTTGCCTTTACAGCCAACTGGCACAAGTCTCAGTTCGTGGTCCAGCAGATACACCGTAGTTCCGCTGATCGGCTTCCCCACTCCGACGAGTTCTCTGCCCTCCCGGCCCGCCACCTTTCGTATCTCGCGCGTCACATTGTCGCAGTGTTCGGTGGAACCCCATGCCGCATGCAGCCAATCAGCCAGCCTGCTGCCACCATTCCACTCTCCGTAACCATCGTCCGCCGTACCGTCAGGCCGCGTTCCCAAATGGGGGTGCGCGCCCATGGCCACCAATTCTTCCACCCACAGGCCCTGGTCATTGGGGAGGCGTCCCGCTCCGAAATCCAATACACGGGCCTTCTCCTCTTCCGGCATGATCTCAAGCTCCGAAACTCTTGCTTCCGGATTGGCCAGAAGGCTCGCCAGAATCTGCTGAAATGCTGTCAGTAGACCATCGCCAGCCGAAGCTTCGAAGACCCCCTCCGCATAGGAAATGGTTACGTGCAGATTCCGCACCTTAGCTATTTGCAGAGTGAGTTCGCAATCCTTCGGCATCCCTCCCGAACCCTTGATACCGGCAATGTTCGTCAGGTCTCGGGCAGTACTCAATGCGGGGTTGGGCTCCACGGCGCTAACGGCGGTGTAAAAGAGCTTCTGAGGTGGGCGCACCTTGCTGTTGGCTTGAATGTCGCCGAGAGCCAGATAGCTGAAGTGACTGGCGTTGATGATTTGCTGCTGGAGCGCGTGCAGCAGCTCCGGAACGGTCTGACCGGGCCGCAAGCTGACCCTGACGGGCACCATATTCTCGAATGGCCCCACAATCTCCTCAATGCTCTTCAGGCCCGGCGGACGACCGGACACGGCCAGTCCGACGACCACATCTGTCTCGCCCGAATACCTGCCCAAGAGCACCGCCCATGCAGCCTGGAGAACGGTGACCACACTGACATTGCGCTTCTGGGCCAATTCGCTAAGAGCGGACGTAAATTCTTCAGGCAAAGAAATCTGCCGCTGAGTCCGGCGCGTGCCGGTGGCCACCGGGTTCCGGTCCAGAGGGAGCGGAGTGGCAGTTCCAAAGCCTTCCAGACACCGCTGCCAGTATCGAAGCCCTTCTGAAGAGTCCTGGCGGCTAAGCCAAAGGATGAAATCCTTGAAAGGCGCCGCGTCTTCCGCCGGTGCAGCCTCGTCCTTCCGCAAGTGATGGTAGGCCGCCTCAGCTTGCGACTCCAAAAGCTGGGCGCTCCGGCGGTCGATCATGATTGGGTGAAACGTCAGGAGCGTGGCAAAGCGGGCCTCCGCCAGGCGGAACAAGGTCAAACGGAACAGCGGTCCATTGCCGAGGTCAAATGAGAGCCCGGCTTCTTCCTCTGCCACACGCTGGACCTCAATGTCCTGTGCCTCAGCGGACATGGCACGAAGGTCGTGAACCGCGAGCGGGAGTGCACCATTTTTGAGGACCATTTGAACCGGCTGTTTCCGGGCCTGGCGAAACACCGTCCGCAGAATCGGGTGCCGTTCAACAAGAAGTTGCCAGGAGCGTTCGAAGATCACCGTATCCAGCGGGTTATCAATGATCTGGAAACTCTGTTCAACGCGGTACGCCAGTCCGGGCTGGGAGAAGATCTCCTGTTGGAGCGGAGAGAGTACATAGATATCGCCCAGCGTGCTGGCGTCCACGGCATTTTTCACCACCTCGCCGCTCACAGTGCTTATGCTCACAAAGCCTCCTGATTCCCCGCTGTCCCATTGTGGTTCTCTGGCTTCATATGCTCCAATGTCCCCTCTCGCCGGGATTGGGTATGGCGTCGAAGTTAACCCCCGCGAGCGCCGCCGTCGCTGGAGTGGCAGATGCCAACCCATCATGTTCCATTCCTGACGCGGCAGCCAGCCGCGCAAGTGATGCTTCTGGACAGGCTGCCACCTCTTCCAGCAGCTTCTTGAAGCACATCACCCATCCTGCGACTCTGTCTCGTTCAAACAGTTCTTGCGAATATCCAAAACAGATTTCCAGGGCCTCCTCGCGCTCCATCACTCCCAGCCAAAGATCGTGAATACTCGCGGTCACAAACATACTGCCGGTCAGGTGCAGTTCTCCTACCATCCAATCCAGCGGGCCGAGTTGTGCAACCACCACAGAACTCAGAGGCCGTGTAGGATCGCGCCGGCCCTTCAACTTGCGCGCCAGTTGCCGCACAGGAAACTCTCGATTTTCTGAAACCTGGCGCAACTGCGAATCCACGGAATGCAGCAAATCGCAAAAACGCTCCTGCTCGGGCGCGTGCAGGCGCACCGGCAGGGTATTGGCGAAGAAACCGATGGTGTGACCCATTTCCCGCGGGCGGCCGGAAAAATCAATGTCAAACATGAGCTCATCGATCTTTGTCAGACGTGAAAGAAACAGCGTCAGAGCAGCCATGACCACGCGAAAGAGCGTGGTTCGAGACCGTTTGCCGATCCCCCGGAGTTTTGCCACGAGTTCCGGCCCGGCCTGGAGAGTGTGCTGCGACCTGAGTGGCCGGGGAAAAGGACCAGAGCGTGCTCCGGGCAAATCAAATTTCGGTAAAGGTTCTCGTAGCTGCTTCTGCCAAAAATCGGCCTGCCCGCGGAGGTAACCTCCATGCCAGCGTTCCTGCAGCCAGGCGCTGAAATCACCGTAGCGTATCCTGGGCGCAGGCGGTGGCATTTCTCCCCGGCGTAACCGGTCATACGTGGAAGCAACTTCCTGAATGAGCTGGCCGGAGTAGAACCCATCTAGAATCAGGTGGTGATACGTAAAGAAGAAATAGTGGGCCTGCTCCCCGCAACGCAGGAGCTCGGCGCCAAACAACGGCCCCACGCAGAGATCAAAGATGTTCTTGCCCAACGCTTCCATCCGAGACCAGGGTTTTTCGTCGACATCCTCTGGCCGTAAAACCGGCAACTCGCGAATAGGGCACTGTATCGTCACCTTGCTCAAAACCTGCTGCACCGGCCTGTCACCAGACAACTTGAAGACCGTCCTTAGAGCTTCATGACGGTCCACAGTGTTCTGGAGCGCTTTCAGGAAGGTCTCAATGTCGAGCGGTCCCGAGATTTTCATGAGGATGCCCACGTTGTACAAAGTGGACCGCGGATCAAGCTGGCATTGGAACCACATGTGTTGCTGATGAAGAGACAAGGGATACTCACGGAGATCATCCCTGCGTCGCAACAGCGGCTCTTGAATCTTGGCTCCCGCGTCGACTGTACGATGAAGACTCATCCCGCACCTTTCCCCCGGCGCCGTTCCGGGCAAAACCGGCCGCCTAGCCCCTTCGGCGATATCGAGGCAATTTCCGAGTGCTCTGCCGTTGCAACTCTTAACCGGCTGAGCTCTCAATTCCAGATATTGCCGCCCTCTCCGCCTTCAGCGCATTCACGATATCCAAGTGCACGATGGGCGCATCCGGTTGCGACACTACTTCTCCCAGCAACTTCTTGAGACTGATGGCCCATCTCTGAATCCTGTCTCGTTCAAAGAGCTCGTCATAATGCCCGAAGGTAATTTCCATTGTGTCGCCCCTCTCCATCACCGTGATCCACAGGTCGTAAACCGTGGCCGTCATGCTGATGCTGCCGGTCAGGTGCAGATCACCTACCGGCAAGTCCAGTGGGCTGAGCGGTGTGACCAGAATGGAGCTCAGGGGGCGAATTGCATCTTGCGGACGCGTCACCTTCGGCGCCAGCCGCCGCACCGGAAACTCCCGGTTCTCCGCAGCTTGCCGCAGTTGTAAATCAACGGTGCTCAACAGGTCGTGAAAGCTCTCCTCCACCTGCACTTCAAAACGCACCGGCAAGTTGTTGGTAAAAGATCCAATGGCATGGCTCATTTCCTTCGGACGGATGGAGAAGTCAATGTCAAACATGAGTTCGTTGGTTTCTGTGATGCGTGAAAAGAACAGCGCCAGAGTGGCCACAACCACTCGAAAGACAGTGGTTTGATATTGATTTGAGACTCCATTCAGCTTGGACACGAGTTCCGGTTCGAGCCGCAGAGTGACCTGTGAGGTCAGAGGCCTGATGATGGGCGCCGGGCGGGCGATGGGCAAATGCAATTGTGGCAGCGGCTCCCGAATCTGTTTCTGCCAGAAGGCGGCCTTCTGGGCGAGACATTGGCGGTTCCAGCGTTCCTGCAGCCATAGGCTAAAATCGCCGTATTGCAAGTCCGGAGGCGGTGGCGCAGGTTCCCCCCGCCGCAGCAGGTCGTACGTAGAGGCAATTTCCTGCATGAGTTGGCCGCAGTAGAACGCATCCAGGATCAAGTAGTGGAACGCAATAATGAAGTAGAATTTCGAGTCTCCACATCGCAGCAGTTCGAGGCGAAACAAAGGACCCGCGGCCAAGTCGAAGATTTCCTTGGTGAGGGTTTTCATCCGCGCATAGGCGCGCTCTTCAGACTCCTCAGCCTTCAAAAGCGGCAGGGTGCGAACCGGGCACTGAATGGTCAGGGTACTCATGATCTGGGCTGTCGCCCGTACGGGGATGTCCTCGGACATGGTGAAAATCGTCCTCAGAATTTCGTGGCGGTCCACTGTGTTTTGAATGGCACGAAGGAAAGTGGGAACATCGAGCGGCCCCGAGATCACCATTCGGGCTCCCAAGTTGTACACGAGGGACTCCGGGTCAATCTGGCATTGAGACCACACCTGTTGCTGATTCAGGGCCAACGGATATTCGCGCAGGTGAGGTCTTCTTTGGAGTTGAGGTTCAAGATCGGGTGCCTCAATGTTAGCAATCATACTTTGGAGACTCATGGGTGTTCCTTTCTCGAAGGTCAATTTCCGCATCGGACAACTACGCGTGGATAGATCATGCAATTCTCTTGCCGCAACCAGTTCGGGAATTGCCGGGGCAGGCAGTAATCAATTCATTTGGAAACTGTTCAGGACACGAATCGAGAAACTCAAGCGCCTGAAAGACAACCATTTGTAACTTGCCGATAGACCGCGCTTGGGGCCTGACCGGCTGTCCAACGGTCCGAAAATGGGTCTCTTCCCGCAGCAGCCAGAACCAGTAGTTACTTCAGAGCAAGGCCACGCTGCTTCCGCCATTCGAGGCAAGAGGAAATGCGGCCGCCTGGGGTGGATTTTGCTGTGCGTTCGGAAGTGATGGAGAATCAAGCTCCACCGGCAATGGGGTCTTTCCCAGAGTTTTCAAAATGCTGGCCGCCATAATATGTTGCATTTGATGGATGAAGAAATGATCACCTTCCAGCAAGCAAACCGTGCAGACGCTGGAAGTATGCAGCGTCCACTCGTGTAGGCATTCCGTGGGCGCGGTCTTGTCTTGAAGACCTCCAAACACCGTAATGGGGTGCTTCAGGGGCGAACTGAGAGTATGGAGGTATGTTTCGGCCAAGCGTAGATCGGCGCGCAAGATGGGTAGGAATAGCTCAATGAGCCCGCTATCCTCCAGCACCTCCGCGGGGGTTCCGTTAAGCGCCCGCAACGCATCGATGAGCTCCAGATCCGGGAGGTTGTGCACCTGGTTCTCTGCGCGGACCACGTGCAGCAAATGGGGCGCGCGCATCCCAGAGACAAAAAGATGCAGCGGCGTCCTGTGTCCGGTCTTCATCAGTGTGCGAGACAGCTCAAAGGCAATGAGAGCACCCAGGCTATGGCCGAAGAAAGCAAATGGAAGGTCGAGCAATGGGTCGAGAACTGTTAACAGTCGTTCCATTAAAGCTTCCATCGAATCGACCGCCGGACTGCGTACATGGATACCCCGTCCGGGAAGTTCAATAGCCACAACTTCCACGTCAGGAGCAAACCATTCGTGCCATTCCCGAAATACTCGCGCGCTTCCGCCCGCGTAAGGAAAAGCAAATAAGCGCATCGTCGCCAGCGGGACCTTTGAACGTCGAAACCATTTCTCTTCCGCCGGGTTCCGCTCATACACAAAGTCTTCCCGTGGTTGCAGGACACTACCGTTCTGGTCACCAGTTGCAGTCGCCGAGTTCATCTTCAATCGTCAAATCTGTCTCGCGTTTGCATTTGCCGGCCGCGAACTGCCGCCTCATCTGACCCGCTATTCGGGTCTTGTGAGGGTCCACGATTGTTCCCTCCCTCCCTGCAGCAGGCGGAGTGCCAATTCAAGAAGTGAGCGCACGTGAGCCGAGGCGCGGTTACCGTGCGTTCTGTCAAGAGATCAAGAGGCTGGGGATGTTCCAGGAATCACGTTTTTCAGCCGATGTCATTGCGGTTGGAAGCGTTCCGGAAGTGCGCCGGGGCCGGAACGACCAAACCTGGACATCACTCTGCTCCGTCTGTGCCGATTTTGGAGCAGCACGTCAACGCATTCGTGCCTTTCCCAGCATAGGCGCTCCGTGATTCCGGTGTTGAGGGGGAGTTCAGCGCCAGCAATCTGCTGGAGGCGTTTGGCACTCTGCTTGCCGTGTCAAGGTGCAGGTTTTCGGCTGGATGCGATCTTACGCCGGCTTACAGTTACGAGCAGTCCACGAGAAGATATGGCTAACAAAGAGCACTACCTACTCCAGGTTGAAAATTCCCGACCCGAGAGTATTCAGGCGCACAAGTGCGCCACTCCCAGTGCTGCGACGCAGGCTCATCAAGAAAGTGTTCCTTTGATTTGCCTTCCGTTTGCGGGCGCAGGCCCATCTTTTTTCAATGAATGGAATAGCTTGACCAGCGGCATGCTGGAGATTGTTGCTGTTCAATTGCCAGGACGGGAAAAGCGTTTTCTTGAGGAACCTTACCGCGATGTAGCCATGGCTGTTACGGGAATGCTGCCGGAGATTCGGGAGCGGGTGGGTAAGCGCGGTCAGGTGGCTATTTTTGGTCACAGCCTTGGAGCGGTCCTGGGCTATGAATTGGCCCGCCAACTGACCGCAACTACCGGGATTGGCGTGGCCCATCTGCTGGTGAGTGGATCACCCGGGCCATGGGCGCAGAGAAAGCGGAGAGCCACCGGCTTAGATGACGGAGCCTTCCTCGAGCAAATTCGCGAGTTTGCCGGATACGACCACCCGGCATTGAATGACCCTGATCTGCAGGACATGTTACTGCCCGTATTGCGCGCGGATGTAGAGATGCATGAGAACTATCGTCCTGCCTGGAACCATCCTCTGCCCATCTTGATTACCTCAATGCGGGGCTCGCACGATGAATTGGTCACCAGGGAAGAGGCTGCCCAATGGCAGAGTGCGACAACTATGCCATTGCATCTTGCAGAACTGCCCGGCGGTCATATGTACCTGACCACGTCGGCGGGTAGATTGCTTTGCCTGATTGAGGACATCGTGAACGAGCCGGTGAATGCTTCGCTTCATTGAGCCTAATCGGAATGGTAAAGGAGGAGAGAATCTTGCGGCTCGCTGGCAAGGTCGCGCTCGTAACCGGTGCTGCCCGAGGTCTGGGCCGCGCCTGCGCCGTCACCTTTGCCCGGCATGGCGCGGACGTCTTCTTGCTCGATATTGCGCACAATCTGCCGGGCGTGCCTTACCTGCTCGGGTCTGAAAGCCAGCTGAATTACACGGCGCAGCTATGCCGGGAAGAAGGCGTTGCCGTACTCGCGATGCCGGTAGATGTACGCGATCTGGCCGCGGTTGACCATGCCGTGCAATCGGCTCTGGAGCGCTTTGGGCGAATCGATATTCTGGTGAATAGCGCGGGAATTGCGGCGCCTTCTGGAAAAATAACCCACGAAATCACGGAAAATGAATGGCAGCTCATGCTTGACGTAGATCTTACGGGCGCGTGGAAGATGATTCGCACCGTCGGACCATCCATGATCGCGCGCCGCGCAGGCAGCATCATTAATATTTCTTCCACTGCCGGGACTGTCGGCTACCGCAATTTTGCCGGATACGTTGCCGCCAAACACGGCATTGTTGGCCTGACCCGGGCGGCGGCCCTGGACTACGCACCCCTTAAAGTGAGAGTGAACGCCTTATGCCCAGGCTCTGTCCGTGACGATGCTGAAGTAGAAGGACGAATGCTCTCTGAAATTGCACGCTCACTGGACGTGCCGGTCGCAGAGTACGAAGAGGTCTTCATTCAATCCCAGCCAATGAACGCGTTAGTTGAGCCCGATGATGTCGCTTCCGCCGCGGTTTGGCTTGCTTCAGATGAGTCGTGTCAAGTCACAGGGAGCGTACTTACCGTTGACGGTGGCTTTACAGCCCGTTGATGGCCCAAAGAGGAAACCATGTTATTGACAGAGTTCCCACCTCCGGCTGCTATGACAAAAGTTGCGCCAACCTGCTCCCTTACCGGTATGCAGTTGTCGCATCTTCGCATCAAAGTGGGCCCGGGCGCTGCCGCACACTGCCATGCAGTGCGCTACCGCCTGTCTCCTCCCGTCGATCCACAAGAGATCTACAAGAACTTCGACGAGATTATCCAGCGATGGCAGGTACAACTCCCCTTGCAAACTGGATCCGGGCCCACGCCGCGCCTGTGGATCGAATCTGTGCCTGCACCCAGTGAGTCAAAGGTGGCCGAACGGCGGCGCACCGCGGAAATTAAGCGACCAATAGAGGTTTTGGGCGGGCCCCTGTGCCGGGCCGTGCTGTTGCAGTACCAGGATGGAACGGCCGATTTCATTGTGGTTGCTCATCGCGCCGCTCTGGACCGCTATTCTGTCCAACTTATAGCAACCGCTGCTCTCCGGCGAATGGAAGAAGAGTTCCACGAAGCGCTTCCATGGCTCGCAACCCCAACCGAGTGCACGATGGAGCCGAACCAGCGGCTTGAAGAATTACAAAATGCCGATTATGCCTGTGGCGCTGCGTGGGGGTTTGGAAGCGGGAAGGATAAGGATCTTGGGGAAAGCCGGTTGCAGATGCAGGTTGATTTCGTGGAAGGCGTGGATTCTGCATCCTTCAACGCTGCCGTGGGTTTGGTGGTGGCTCACTATAGCGGCCAGAATACAGCGTTGGTAGCCACGCTGGCGCAGCATCCGCACAGGCCACAAGGGGCTATTGGCGCCTACGACGGAATCTGCCTCATTCCCGTCTCGTGCTCTCCTGCTCTCTCCGCCGGCGAGCTTCTTCGGGCAACCAAACATCAAGCATCCAGACCATTTCCCTGGTACACCCTTGACCTAGCTGATGAGCTTGCCAAGAGCTGTAAAGCCGGTGGCAAGCCGCTCACCGCGACTCTCTTCATGGCCGATGAAAGCGATATCACAGGCCTGCTTGTCCCTTCCGAGTATGTGCCGTGCTTTGCTTCCCCGTTTCCTTTGACCATCACTTGCGCGCCGGAAACTACCGGAACTTTCCGCTTGACCTGCTTCTTTCGGCTGCGGGATTTTGCGGCCTCAGTGGTGACACAATTTCTGGAGGCGGTAATTCGTGTGCATCGGCAGCTCCGCCTTCATCCTGAAATCACGCTTGCGCAGATCGATATCTTTGACTCGGAGCACATGGACCCTTTGACGGCGCGGGGGCATTCCAATCTCAAACTACCGGCCCATGCAGACCGCATCGAACAGGCCTTCGTAAGGAACGTATGTAAAACTCCCAATGCCCCGGCATTGACTTATGGTGAAGAGCACTTGACATATCGCGAGTTGGACCAGCGGGCCAACCGAATGGCGGACGGCTTGCGCGGCTGCGGCGTCCAGGTTGGGGACCTCGTGGGTGTTTGCATGGAGCGATCGCTCGACTTGGTACCAGTGTTGCTCGCCATACTCAAAGCGGGCGCCGCCTATGTCCCGATGGATATTTCTTATCCGATTGACAGGCTTGCTTACATGATCGGCGACGCAAGAATCAGCGTAGTCATTGCTTCGGAAAGCGAGCTTCCGGCTGGCAACCCGATCCGGGTGCTACGTCCTGAAGAACTTCTCCCACCAAGGCCCCAGCCGCGTGCGGCTCCGGCCTCTCCCACGTCAGACGGCGATGCAGCTTATGTCATCTATACTTCCGGCTCTACAGGCCGGCCCAAGGGTGTTGTCGTGCCGCATCGAAATGTCATAAGCCTGCTGGCGGCCACAACGAATGCCTTTGGTCTTTGCCCTACCGATATCTGGACCCTGTTTCATTCCAGCGCTTTTGATTTTTCAGTCTGGGAAATCTGGGGAAGCCTGCTTACCGGCGGCCATCTCGTGGTGGTGCCTTATTGGGTTTCGCGCTCTCCGGAAGAGTTCTGCGACCTGCTTGCCAAAGAGCACGTTACGGTGCTGAATCAGACGCCTTCTGCGTTCGCTCAGCTACTTGAGATTGATCGTGAGCGCCCTGTCACTTCGACCCTGAGGCTGGTGATTTTTGGTGGAGAGCCGCTTGACGCCCACATGATGGTGCAGTGGTTCGATCGCCATCCTGAGTCGCGATGCCGCGTGGTCAACATGTTCGGGATCACGGAGACCACCGTCCACGTCACGCTCGAGAACATTACCCGGCAGGAAGCCCTGACTGCATCACGATCGGTTGGTCATGCACTCGAGGGCTGGTATTTCTATGTGATGGATCTTGAGGGCCGTCCGTTGCCGCCGGGAGTGGCAGGAGAAATCTATGTGGGGGGCGCCGGCGTGGCCCTGTTTTACCTGAACCGGCCCGAACTGACTGCGGAGCGCTTTGTTCCCGACCCCTTCACAGGAGCGCGAATGTACCGCAGTGGTGACCGAGGCAGATTGCGGCCCGATGGACGGCTGGAGCACCTTGGACGATTAGATACTCAGGTGAAGATCAGGGGTTTCAGAATCGAACTAGACGAGATTCGCTCGGTGCTGCTGGAAGCGCCGGGAGTGGTCACCACTGCTGTAGTCATGCGCAGCGACGATCCCGCCGACGCTGCTACGGCAAAGCTCTGCGCCTATGTCGTACTGAATGGCAGCACGACCGAGGACGTTCACAGTCATCTCATCCGTGTGCTGCCGGATTATATGGTGCCGTCGGTCCTGATTGAGTTGCCGTCCTTGCCTTTGACCAATAACGGCAAGCTCGACACCGCCAGCCTGCCCCTTCCCATCAACCACCGCCAGACTGAATTAAGCCAAAGTCTGCTGGAAAAGACCGGGAAAGGGAATGCGGACCTCGCTGCCTCGCTGCTAAAAGTATGGGAGAAGGTCCTGGGGGTACCGGTAGGCCTGGATGACAATTTCTTCAATCTTGGCGGCAATTCCTTGTATGCCATGCGCATTGCTACAGCGATGCGCAAACAGGGACTGCCCAAGCTGTCCGCGCGTGAACTCTACACTCAACAAACTGTGCGGCGGCTGGTAACGTCATTTGCGCACTAGCATCTTCCCTTCCCACTCTGGTCATCGGCTCCTGAAATGGCACTCAACTCAACTTTAAGAGCCTAAGGGTTGAGTAGTGAGCCGTATTGCACAGATTGTTCCGTTTCCAGAATTCATAATAGTGCACAGCAAGATTATAAAGTCCATATGTTCCTGGAAAATGCATTTCAAAGGGAATCTCGCTTTACCGGGCTTTCCTCCATTCAGAACAACAAGAGCGCTCTTCAGGTAAACATTTCCTCGTGTTTCCAGAGACTCGATACAGCGTGGCTCGACCGAATGCCTTGGCGGTCGGTTCCCGCTGCTACAACCAGTTCCCGGAAGATGGAAATCAAATGCCTCCGCGACAAACAAGCAGCGGCTGGTCTGTCTGCGAGCAGTTCCAACGCCAGCATTTCACTCAAAAATCTGTATGAGGGTCATCATGAATTCACAAGCTACACCTTCGTATAACCACGATGAGCTGTCTTCGGGATTGGCCATTCTGCTGCGCGGCATTCTTTATCCGCGTCAGATGAGCACGACTATTTCCTCCTCGTTGCAGCTTGCGGCAAGTGGATTGCACGCCGACCGCGCCGGTTTATTTCTCCTGAGGCATGAGCCCGCCTCGATTCATTTGGAAGCACTTTATACCCAGGGATTGACGGAGCCTCAGATACATGCCGTGGAGCGGGGAAAAGACGCAGAAGATACGAAACTTTCCCAGGTGTGGAAGGTAATCCAGGACCACACTCCGGGGCCCTCTTTTGTCACACCGCGTGAACAGCAGTTCCAGGTACAGCAACGGACCGGCATTAACCGCAATTTTATGTGTTTCCCCGTCCGCGATCCCATCTTGGATGTGTTGGTTGCGGTCCTGCACTTTGAGGGACACGCAGGATTCGATGAAAACGCAGAAAAATGGGCCGAGAATTACACTTTGGCCCTCAGCCAGATCATTCATCTGGGCTTCCCTTGTGAATTGCGCGAGCAAGTACCGGCAATTTCTGAAACTGCTGTCAACCTGCCGGAGCATGCTCCGGAACTGGTGGGCGACTCTCTTTGTACGCAGGCTTTGCGCCGGGAGCTTCACGACATCTATGTTCCCGCAGCCAGCGCTCCAGACCCCGATCCCATCCTTATTCTGGGCGAGAAGGGCACGGGAAAAGACCTGGTAGCCCGCTATATCTATGCCTACAGCGCCCGACGCAATCGGCCCTACATTGCAGTCAACTGCGCTGAGATTACGGATGAACTGGCGACGGCCCGGTTCTTCGGCCATAAGAGAGGATCTTTTACCGGCTCTATGGCAGACGAACCCGGCCTCTTCCGGGCAGCGGACCACGGAGTGTTGTTTTTGGATGAGATCGGCGATCTATCTGCCCGGGCACAGGGGACGCTGCTGCGCGTATTGGAGAACCGTACGGTGGTCCCCCTCGGGGAAACGAAGGAATTACGGATCAATGTACAGGTAATTCTCGGGACCAATCGTGATCCTGAGCGTGCGGTAACCGAAGGAAGCATCCGAGCCGATCTCCTCGACCGCTTTCGGACTCAGGAAATTCGTCTGGCCCCGTTACGCGACAGACCATGGGACATTCCTGCTCTGGTGCGCCATTTCCTCGCGCATCACGAGAATCGGACTAAGAAAAAAATCCTGGGCATGCATCCGGACATCCTTAAGCTTATGGTCGGGTATTCCTGGCCAGGCAACGTGCGTGAGCTTGCCCGTGTATGTTCCTTGCTGATAACGCACGCCAAACCAGGAGCTCCGATTGATGATGCTTTGTTCAGCCGTCTGCTTCCACACATCGCACGAGAAGGATGGAATCCCAAGGCAGGCGCACTGCTGGTAGGTGATGTTCCCATGCGCCACGCTCTTGAAATGTTCGGCCGTGAACTGATTCTTGCCAGACTGCGGCAACACAATTGGAATATCAGGTCAGCGCGTGAGAGCCTTGGACTTCCCAAGACGACCTTTCATCGCTACACCCGCACCCTGGGAATTGCCGGATCCATCCACGGGGGCGATCCCAACTAAGTAAGGGGTTCGGCCCTTGATATCCCCGGCACGCGCCGCTGTTGCGCGTGATGGGGTGGAAGCGGAAATAGAATTCGCGTAGTTGCCCGCATAAAGGGCCTAAGACTGCGGTACAGGCGCCTGCTATTGCCGCGGCGTAGCGATAGCAACCGTCCGGAATTCGCAGCAGTAGTGGCCCTGTGAATCCCGCAACCAGCAGTCTTCCAGCCGAGGGAGCATTTCAGTCACTGCAAATTTGCGGAAGTTCTTTATCATCTTCGCAAATATTTCAACTAATACCGGGCTCCGGAAATCCACGAATACCGGTTTCTCATGCTTATACAGCGGCGTGAATTTCTGTCCTGAATGGGGCTTGACGAAGACACACTCCGGCAAGCCGTAGGTAGCCTGTAATTCGCGCAAGGCAGCGAACATGGCGTAGCCTCCGGTCTCGGCCGCAGCGCGAATTTCCTCCGAGGGCTGGATCACCCAGCTTTCCCGTTGCACGATCACACGGCCGACCTTCAATCGCGGCATGTGACCTTCAATACCACGAAGATCAAGCCTGTGCGTATTCACCGCAACGTTCCAGGTATGCAACAAAGACCCCAGGAAGCGTCCGTCGTAGTCATGGAGGCACACGTCATCCGCAGTCATGCTTACCAGACCCTCCGCCGATCGCAGAGTGCGTGCGCCCTGGGGACCCTGGACACCCAGGAAAGTCCATTGATGGAGATATGGATAGACCGAGAGGGCGGTGTGAACGGTTGAGTAATATGGAGGGTAGGCACCGACCACAGCGACTGTACCCTGTGCCCCGTGACGGCACTCTTGCGCATATGCTTCAAGGTCGGGACACCATATCGACAGGCAGTTTTCCCAAACACTGAAATCAGGATGGCTCTCCGCGAGCAATAGAGTCCAGCGCCCGTCGCTCAGAGCATCTTCGTCCGTGGCGATGAGTTGCACATCGGGCGACGGATTGTCAAAGGCTTTGAGGCGTGTAAACTTGAATCGTTTGCCCACGAACTTCATCTGATCCTCGGTCAACGTGATTTCCGGCCCGGCGTACCGGGTGCCCAGTTCGTCGCACCATGCCTGCTGCACCTCACGCTCAACTTCAGGCCACATCCGGGCGCCGCCGCTGACCGTCAATGGCAAGCCTTGCTCATGGCAGGCGCGAAGAAACACCGGTAAAGGCACGGGCTTGGCCCCCAACTTTTCCCAAATAGGAAGAATTCCTGCGTGCATCCGGGTTGCATAGAGTCCGGCGAGATCCCGCCAGAGTCCAAACCATGGCGCCAGGTCATTCTGCAACTGTTCCATCACCGGGCGGCCAAGGACCACTTTTCTGGCATTGCGACGGCACTCTTCATTCACCGCCAGGCGGGAGACATAAAGGAATCGCATTCCGCGCCGTTCGCCTACTCCACAATCCAAAACTGCTCCCTGGAGGAGCGCCAATGCCTCACGCCTGCTGTTCAGGTCAAATGAATTCTCAACCGCCGCGCGGGCCCTTTCGATGGCCCGGAGGTGTTCCATCCAGCGGCTTTGAGCACTGCAACCGGGCCAGGAAGCAACTTCCTGCCGCAATTCCTGGAAAGGCTCCAGGCTCACCACCAGGCGAATATCCCGAACCAGGACCTTCCGTTCTAAGAGCGATTCTGCCATACCGCTATTGCTCAGGGTGCGTTGCACCGACTTTTTGCAGCACTGCAGGAATTCCCATTCATCGCTTTGGAGCGGCACTACGCAACCGTTGTTCAGCAGGGTCGCCTGGTGCGGTTCGATCAACGCATCATCCGCCAGGCGTAGTGGCAGCAGAGGTTGTACCTCGGCATCATTCGACATGAGCTTGGCCAGCGCTTCACAAGTCCACCTTTCCACGTAGACGATGCGCCGGTCTACCGCGGGCGTATCCAGTTCAATCGCTGCCGCGCCGGTCTCGTGCGCATCGAACTCGCCCCAGACACAGGGCCCAAAGAAACTGATGGTCTCGTTCTTAGTCGCCAGGCGCTGCGCATAGGAGGTCCACGTCAATTCCCGCTGGCGAGCCTGGCTGCTCCGGGCAACAGGTGGAATAGAGTCTGGGGGCGTCATGCGCTCTAGTTCGGCAGATGACATAAGAAGAACTTCCCGGAATCGGTCATCCCTCGCCAGTTCGTAGAGGTGTTTCCGCACTCGAAGCAATTCGTCCTGATAGATCAGGCCGGCCTGCTCTATTAATTGCTCACAGGCGTGTCGCGAGTTCTCATAAACAGTCAACTCTTCCGCCATAGTACCCGGCCACTCCGATACGACGATCGGGTGGCCCTTCTTAATGTGCCGCCGCAAGCGGCGGTCGGTCATGCCGGGGGTCAGCAGCAAGCCGGCCAGGCGAGATGTGTTTTCGCCGGCCTCTCGGGCTTCATCGACCGCCGCCGCAAGACTCGGCGAGGAGAGAAGACCCATTAGTTCCGTAGGAAAACCGGTCATTCGCATTACGAACTTTGACGCCAGGCGGTAACTGTCTGTGGCGGCCACATCTGAGGTTGGGCCTTCGAATCCGGGGCTTTCGTCACATTGCGTCGGACTTAGAATCGCTGTGTTCATTTTTAACACTCCTTGCGATGAAAACGTACATTTCCAGTCATCCTGTTACGTTCCAAAGCAGTTTGACTTTCACTTCACGGCGTTTGCGGCACGTTCAGTCTTGTCAGACATCCGCTATCGGCTCGTGAAACTCAGCGTGCCCGTTCCCCAAGCAACCAACGGCCGCATCCCGGTGGCCAGGATTCTTCAGTCATCTGCGCCAACGGAGGCCAGCAAGGTTTGTGGAAACTGCAGAATCATTGGCGACTGAATAGCCCAGCGCAGATATGCGGCAGCCATGGTGTATCCCGCGCCGAAACTCGCGAGTACCACGTTGTCCCCTTGATGCAGCGCGCCCTTTGCCGCCCACTCGGAGAGACAGAGCGGAATGGTTGCGGAGGAAGTGTTGCCGTAGCGCTCGATATTGCACATGACCCGCTTGGAATCCACGCCGATTCTCTTGCCCACGGCATTAATGATTCGCCGGTTTGCCTGGTGAGGAACAAGCCATTGAATATCGTCGGGCGACAATCCATTTCGGTTGAGCAACTCTTGTGTAATCTCAACCATGCCGGCATTTGCGGCTTTGAACACTGACGCGCCATCCTGGACCAGATAGTGTTCTCGGTTGGTGATGGTTTCATGCGAAGGTGGCTTCGCGCTGCCGCCAGCCGGCATGTAGAGGTCGGTGACATGCCGGCCGTCCATGCGGGCAACATGATCGATGATTCCCACTGTCTCATCAGGAGACGGTTCTATCAAAGCGACGCCGGCCGCATCGCCGAAAAGAACAGCGGAAAGCCGGTCTTCATAATTTGTGATGGAAGTCATCTTGTCCGCGCCGCACACCAGAACTTTTCGGGCGGCGCCAGTTTCTACAAACCTCGTGGCCACAATCAAAGCCATGATGAACCCGCAACACGCTGCGGAAATGTCAAATCCCCAAGCCTGCCAGGCCTGAATCTCAGCTTGCACTTTGGCTGCCGTGGAGGGGAATACATAGTCGGGTGTCACAGTGGCGACCAGGATGCAATCGATCTCGCCTGCCTCTATGCCCCGTGCCTCAAGGCATCGCAAAGCAGCTGGAACAATCAGGCCGGAGGTCGCTCCAACTCGGGCAATCCGCCGTTCAACAATACCTGTGCGGGATCGAATCCATTCGTCGCTGGTATCCAGTCTTGATTCGAAAAACTGATTGTCCAGCACATCCGGCGGGACGTAGTGACCTACAGAAGTGATTGCTGCTCGCATGGCGTCCCGCTAGGGTTCCTTTCAAAATTCTGCAGATTCCCTCCGCATGGCTGGTTACTCCCCTGCGCGATCTTGTGACCCGGCACAGAAACAACATTGTCTTGCGTCAACGAAGTGACCTTCCGCCATCTACATAGATGGTTTGTCCAACGACTTGTGCCGCCGCCTCGCTGCATGCGAAAAGCACGACTCCGGCAACATCCTCAGGAGTAGTAAGTCGTCCGGTCGGAGTCAGCGCGAGGCCGGTCTCCAACTGATATTCCTTATCGGGAAAAGCATCTAGGGCTGTTGTCGCCACCAGCCCTGGGGATACGAGGTTAACTGCGATGCCCCGCGGGGCCAGTTCACGGGCGTAGTGTCTGAACAGAGATTCCAGCGCTGCTTTGCTTGAACCGACAGCCCCGTAGGTCAGAGAATTTACGTGTGTGGCGCCGAAAGATGTGAGACCAATAATCCTGCCTCCTGCCGGCATCATAGGAACGAGTTCGAGAAGAAGGGTGTGGATTGAAACCACATTGATATCGAACGTCCAGCGAATATGTTTGGGCGTGAGTTTTGTTACTTCGCGGTGGACTCCACTCGCCGCGCTATGAACAATGACGTCAACATGAGTGGTTTCGGCTTTGATTGTGTGCACACACAATGCGCAACCATCTTCATCTGCCAGATTGGCGCGCAGGCAGCGAATATCGAGCCCGCTTTTTTTTGCATGATCGGCCAGCAATTGCGCAGCCGCGCGATTCCTGGCGTAAACCGCATAAACTCGGTAACCGGCGCCGGCCAGTGCAATACTGATCGCCAGTCCAATCCCTCGCGTACCGCCTGTGACCAGGGCCACTTTTCCGTTCGAACTTGATGAGCCGTTATGGGATGTTCCGTTTGTCTGCGTCATCACATGCTCCGAGGGGCAGCGTCCCGGTTCAAAACCTCAGGCGACCGTTCAAAAACCACGCAAGCGTTTTGTCCGCCAAACCCAAAATTGTTGCTCAGGATTCGTTCCAGTGTTGCCGGCCGCGATTGGTTTGGTACGTAATCCAAGTCACACTGCGGATCCGCTTCTCCATAGTTAATCGTTGGCGCCAGCCGCTGTTCCGAAAGCATCTGCAGGCAGGCAATAGCTTCCAGCGCACCCGCCGCAACCACCGCATGGCCCACCTGAGACTTGAGTGAAACTACCGGAATCCCGTAAGCAAGCGTGCCGAAAGCCCGCTTGATGGCCAGTGTTTCTATCCGGTCATTCATAGGGGTAGACGTGCCGTGGGCGCTGATGGCTTGAATCTGCTCTGGGGTCAGACCGGCATCCTCAATGGCATCCAACATCGCCTGGGCGGCCACTTTGCCGTCCGGACGTCCGTCTGTCACTCTATACGCGTCCGATGTGGCGGCATAACCTCTGACCATGCCCAGGATAGTGGCACCTCGGCTTTCCGCTGCCTCTCGCGCCTCCAGGATGAATGTAGCTGCGCCTTCCCCCAGCACGAATCCCGAGCGGTCCCGGGAAAACGGACGGCTCGCTTCCGTGGCGGGCCGGTCAGCGGTTGTTAGTGTGCCCAACATGTGAAAATTCATGACCTCACTGGCAGCAAAGCGTCCATACATGGCGCCGGTAATGACCCGGTTCCATTGGCCCGATCGGATCCGTTGAAAGGCCATGCCGATGGCTTGATTGCTGGTCACACAGGCGTTGCTGAGACTGATCAGATCGCGATCATGGATTGGCCCATGTCCACGCAGCTCTGCAATCTTGCGAATCAAATCCAGGGCGCTCTCCGGTTGGAATGCGTCCCAATCAAACTTTTGCGGATCAAAGGTGCGAAAAGAGTCTTCGATAAGGTTGAAGGCGACGGAACCGTGGCCACCGTAGACAATGCTGTCCACGGGCAAGCCTTCTGGCAGAGACTGGACCGCCTCCTCAGTAGCGAGTCCGGTCATTCGCAGGAAGTGGGGTGTATTCTCCGGATCACGATCCCGGAAAATGGCAGGCTGTCCAAGAGTGGTTCGTGGGACGGGCGCGCCCACCGGCACAGGAAAATTGGAGGCTACCAGCGTTCCACGAATCGCTGACGCCCCTGACTCACCGGCAAACATTCGCCGGGAAAACTCCGGAACACTCCTGCCGAGCGATGATACGACTCCGGCTCCTGTGATCACCACCTCGCGCATAGCTCACTCCTTCTCCTTCTAACAAGATCCTCTACGGGGATAGTTACGCCTTCTCCGGTAACCCCCTTCAGCTTGTGTTTTCAAAGAGTCATTACTTCCCGGATACGGCATTCACTACCGTTTCTGCCAGATGCCCATGGCTCTCTTCGTCTCCGCGACTCACTGGGAACCGGTCATGGTCTTCGCCGTCTTCTTCATTCTCGGCAGCCAGCAGGACCAGATCATGAGCGGTGCCATAAAAACGCTGCTCGTCAACCGGAATCACATTTCGCCAGTTGGTATATAGTCCGTTGGCAGCCAAAACCATCACGGCAGCGCCTTCACACAAATCTGAGCTCTCCGGAATGTTTCGCCGGGTCCTCATGCTGAGAAGAGGGTCTTCCAGGCTAAAGCTGGCGCCCACCAGCGCTGCCTGTACTACGCCGCTCTGCAGGTCGAATTCGGCCTGCTCCAGCGCTTGCAGGCATGCCCAGCGGGAATGAGTAAATCCGTAGAGCGGCCCCATGATTCCCAGGAACATGCCCAACACGCTGCTTTGGATGGACCCGGATTCTCGCAGAAAAAACTTGGAGGACCTGAGAAACTTGTAGCGGCGGGCGAACTCCTCCTGCGTGGAATAGGCCATCTGTTTGGCGGTGTTGAAGTCGTCCGGACCGTCCTGCATCGCACAATACAGCCCCACACTCAATGGATCCTCAGCCAAAAAAACAGCCAACGCGTCGCGGCTTTGCAACCCCACCGCCGTCAGCAACAAACCGCACCGGTTCAAAGCCCGAAAAGTTCTCGGTTCCGGTAACACCACAATCTCTTCGTCGAGAAGAGGCAAAGCGATGGTGCGTGGAATACGGAAGTCAAAATTGTCATAGAGGTCATAGACGTGGGGCTTCGATGCTTCGCTGGACAGAGGTCGTTTGGCTTTTTTCCATACAATCCTGCTCATGATGACCTCTTTGTATCCATGGTTCACCCGATGGGAGCGTCTTGCTGCTGAGGTCGCCAGTGTGTAACAGCGCGTCGGCCTGCAGCGGCACCAGTTGAATGAGCAAGCAAGAGGCCAAAGGTTCGAATCGCAAGAGAAAGCGCAATCTCCTCAAAGATGAGGAGACCGAACCGCCAAGCCTGGAGATCATCGTAATCAGTGCGCCGCTGAAGGGCCAAAATCGGTACAAGCGAAACGGCCTGGCGGCCACATTCGGTTCCTCGCCCTTTGAAAAGGCAGCTCCCTCGTGAGTTTTCGGGCACAGCCTGCAAGCGTGCCAGTGCCTTTTGTTTGGCAGTCCGCCTGCTCCATCTCTCATGTATCGGAAAGGTTTCCTGCAACAGTACGCATGGGAGTAAGCGCCGGCGTCTATTGCCGGTTCGATTTGCGGGTGGCCGGATGGAGTTTGTCCTTTTGAGGCAAAGCATGTCTCTTGGACAGCCCAGGAGGAACTCGGCGTGAGATGGGTCTTCATTGATCGGTTGGTAACGTGCGATCCGGGAAAATCCGCGTTGGGGCTAAAGGCATTCACACGTGCCGAGTTATTTTTCATGGATCACTTTCCAGGCCGGGCCATAGTGCCCGGGTCAATTCAAGTGGAAATGATCGCGCAAACTGCCGGCAGATGTATCAAGATTGCACGTCCGGAGGTATTGACGTTACTGAGCAGAGTCCATTCTGCTCGATTCATCAAGCCAATCGTGCCCGGCGATCAGTGCTACATCACCGTCCAAATCGTGAAACTGCGTTCAAACTATGCTATCGCGTCCGGAATCATTGAGGTGGCAGGCGAACCGGCGGCAGAGGCTGAGGTCATGTATGCCGTAGTTCCCAGAGCCCAGGTCCTTCCACGACATCAAAAAAGATCCCGTGATTGAGGATTGGCTAAACAACCAAGGAGAGATGAGTGAGCAGAATTTTGTGGAAACTGGCTCTGCAGCCCCCGCTCGATGAGGTTCCGCAATGCTATCGCTATGACCTTTACGATGGCGATATGTGCGTGCCACGCGCCGCAATCTTTCCGGAACAAGACGACCAACTAGTGCAACTCCCCGATCCCCGCGCCTACAGATCGTTGGGCCGCACCGGCCTGCTGCTCATGGCGGCAGGATTACGCAGCCGGAAATCATTGGCCCCGCTTATCGAGAGAGATCCCTTCAGCGTGGGAATCTATTGCGCCCTGGAACACGGCCCGAATGACTTTAACTCCGCCAAGCAGATGATCGATACTCCAGTGGAAGAATTTGCCGCGACCTACAAAAGCCTGCGGTCCCCGAAGCAATATCTGAAGCAATTGCCGAACGTTCCTGCCAGCCAGCTCGCCATCTGTCTGGGAATCATGGGGCCGCTTTACCTGTATCAACATTCCCACTTTGCTTGTTTGCACGCACTGGATCAAGCTGAATTCGATCTGAACGCTGGAACCGTGGAGGCCGCCCTGGTCTGCGCGGCCTTCAGTCTGGAAGATCCGCTGCTCAGCATGCGAGCATCGCGCAGTGTCCCCAAATCCATGGTCCTGAGCGAAGGGGCAGCTGCTCTTGTTCTGACGCCGGATGGAGAGTACACCTGCTGGCGAGCGCTCCTTCCCCCCTACACAAATTGCTTCTTTGGAATTGCCCAGGACTTGGTTATGTTGGCCAGAAGTGACAGTAATGACAGCAGCCTCTCAGAACTGATCGCCGGCTGTCGGGAAGGCAATTCAGTAAGCATCAGACCGGCTGCGCCGTCTTCTGCCGGCGAAGGAGCTTATCGGTGATCTTATGCGAGAAGTAGTGGTCACAGGTTACGGGATCGTTTCACCCATCGGAATCGGTGTGCCTGAATTTTGCCGAAACATGTTTGCCGGCGAGTCCGGAGTGTCAGCAATTCGCGGCACGCTGGTGGCTTCCAATTTTCCAGTTGGCGTGGCAGCGCGTGTTCCCCGGACCCGGCTCGGGCAACCGCACACATTAAGGAATTTAGACTCAGCCACCACGCCCGCCTCCTGGCGCTTAGCCGGAATTGCAACCGAAGAGGCCTTGGCATCACTGCCGGCGGGAGTCATTGTAGATGCCATTGTCTATGCTACCTCTGATGGTGTCAGCTTCGACCTCTTCAAAGATTCTTTCCGGAATTTTGCCGCGGACACATTTGATTGGGACTCCACCCGCTCGGAGACCTGTCTGGAGTGCATCCGCGGCATCCTGGAACAGCGTGGAAATGGCCGCGTTTCTGACGAGGCAATGATCAACATCAACAATGCTTGTGTGAGCGGTAACCAGGCAATTGGAATTGCCCTGGGCCGCATTCGATCCGGTCAATGGACGCGGGCTCTCGTGGGTGGTGTGGACGCCCGCTGCAACGATCATAACCTGATGAACTTTCACCTGTTGGGGGCATTAACCACGGCGGAAGGGATGACTGCCAGCCGGCCTTTTTCAAAAGACCGGTCCGGGTTTGTTCGCGGAGAGGGCGCAGCCACCCTTATTCTGGAAGCACGGGAGGCGGCGGAGGCCCGCGGCGCTCCTTTGCTTGGTAGCGTCATAGGATACTCGGCCACTTCTGATGCTCATCGCCTCACACAAGGACGTGAGGACGCACGAGGCGCGACCGGAGCCATTCGTCTCGCGCTAGAAGACGCCGGCTGCACTAACGAGCAGGTAAGCGCTATTAGTGCCCATGGTACTTCGACCTTAATTAATGATGCACTTGAAACGGTGGCCATCAAGAAGGTGTTCGGTCCCCTTGCGTACCAGATTCCCGTGATTTCCCTCAAGTCTCAAATAGGCCACTCGACGGTTGCCGCCGGGGCAATGGAGGCCGTCGCCTCATTGCTCATGTTGCGGGAGCAAAGACTGGCGCCCACCATTAACCTCAAGCAACCCGACCCCCTGTGTGATCTCGACTATGTGCCTAACTTTTCGCGACCGGCGGTCGTGGATGTGGTGTTGAGCAATAACTTTGGATTTGGCGGCCAGAACTCCTGTGTGGTCTTCAAACGGGCGTCCGCATGAAAAGAAAACTAGCTCTGATTACTGGTGGATCGGGCGGCATAGGCGCGAGCGTGGCCCGCCTGCTGGCCCAGGATCATGATTTAGCGCTCGGGTATGCCAGCAATCAACTGCGGGCTGAGGCGTTGAAGCAGGAAATCGAGTGCTCTCATCCCAATGCAGAAGTCCGAATTTTCGGTGGCCATCTTAGTGGTTATGAAGACGCGGCCGCTCTTGCTGGCAATGTCAAGACGGAATTTGGTCGCGCTCCGGAAGTCCTTGTTACTGTGACCGGTGGAATTTACGATAAGCTCTTTCTGGGCTCCGACTTTGCCTGCCATCAGCAACTCCTGAATGAACACCTCACCGTAACCATGGCCCTCTGCCACCTGTTGCTTCGCGACATGTATAAGTTGCGGTTTGGCCGAATTGTGAATATAGGATCGATCAGCGCCCGCTATTCGCAGCGCGGTCAATGCAGCTATTCTGCGGCCAAGGCTGCTATTGAGGCCTTCTCCCGCACGCTGGCGCTGGAAGTCGCTCATCGTGGAATTACCGTCAACGTGGTCGCACCGGGCCTGGTCCACACTGACCTTACAGCGCCACTCATCGCGAATATAGGAGCAACGAATGGCGATCTGGGACGCAGGATACCGGTGGGCGTGGTGGGTAAGCCCGATGACGTTGGCTGTTTAGTCCGGTTCCTTTGCTCCGACCAGGCTAGCTATATTACAGGCGCCGTACATACTGTCGATGGAGGAAGATCCCTGGGCGATCCGGGCTCATGATCCAAACTGGGAGAGCGTAACGACTTCCACGTACGGCCCTATCGGGACGCAAGAAGAAACACGTGAGAGATTTGACTGTATTATTTGACTGTATTAAGGAGGCTGCTGGTGTTTGCTCGCAATGTACGATTCAGATTACGGCCGGACGTTCTTTGTGAATTCAACGCTGCTTTCGAAGAGAGCGTCATGCCGATACTCCGGCGCCAAAAGGGCTTTCAGGATGAAATCATGCTTGCCCTTCCGGGAGGAATGGATGTCATCGCAATCAGCATATGGGACACTCAGGAAGATGGCGAAACCTGGAACCTTTCCCGATACCACGACGTGATAAGTGTTCTTGGGCAATTCCTGAGGGCTAAGCCAAGGGGACAGACGCTAGCAGTCCTCCACCACTCGGGAAAAGACGTGGATGCTTTTGTGTGCGCAGAAGCATCAGCCTCATGCGGCAAGCCCCACTAAGGCTTGCCGGGCCGCTTGCAGATGTGTATGCATTTTCCTTCTTTAACCCTGTTTACGGGTACTAGGGCCAAAGTGCGCCCCAGTACCCATAAATCCTGATCGCGTCTCCGCAAAGCCACATCCCGATTGCACCAGCAGTCTTTCGCCAAGCGTGTCCATCCGAGGCCTGGGAATGTGAAGTTGAACTCCCAACTATGATCGTGCCGGCTGGGGTTTGAGGCCATGAATCAGCGCAGCAATTCTGCCGAAAATACAGCACGCTCTTCGAAATTCAGCCTCTCTAGAGAGATTACTTGCGGCCGGCTGCGATTAAGGGTGGGGTTGGCAGTAGATTAACAACGGGTGATCGAAAACGGGTGATTTTTGCATTGGCCAACTTCGAAAAAGCCGGGTATGCCGTTATAAACTGCGGTTTTTCAATGGTTTGGAATGGTGGCCAGGGACGGAATCGGGCGCGGACACGGTGTTGATAACACGTAAGTTATTGATTCTACAAACGGACAAAAAGGATAAAACGGCCACAAAGCCGATTCCATTGTACGTTTATTGTACGGTGAAAAACTCAGAATATTCTCGGGGCTTGAGAGAGCGGTCAGAGGCTAACTACTTTCCAGCGCAAAAATAGTGATTTTAAGCCTGCTGAATTGCTACCTGAGAGTTCATGGCGAAACTCGGATGTTGTTTTAGCAACCGGACTGGCTCGTACAAATCATCGCTTGGACCAGGGTCAGCTCCGACCCGGCCCGGCGAGCCAAACCTGTCCGAGCCCACTCCGTTACATGGGTTTTGCCGCCAGGTAACGTCCGATCTGGATGAGATTGTCGGCCATCACTCCGAGACCAACCCAGCGTTGGAAACCTGTCCACCCACGATAACGACAACGATTCAAACCATGCCTGC
>Ga0209168_10000270_pt1 | contig 56430 bp, 44 predicted proteins | sample Coa_R1_FD_187156 | JGI IMG/M metagenome (GOLD analysis project Ga0209168, IMG submission 187156) | Surface soil microbial communities from Centralia Pennsylvania, which are recovering from an underground coalmine fire - Coalmine... | ecosystem: Environmental > Terrestrial > Soil > Unclassified ...
AGCGGCTTGCGCTCCACGACTCTCTGATTTTCGGTGTCGATGACAGTAATCTCCGACACTGGAGCGGTACGAAACGCGCCGGGATTGGGATAAATGTGCGTGCAATAAATCCATTTGCCGTCCGGTGAGAGGGTGAGATAGCTGGCGCCGCGCCCGGCGAGAAGGCGCTTGATTTCCTGGCCGCTGGCGAGATCGATCACCGACACATCGCCACTCAGACGATTGGCGACGTACAACGTACTTCCGACATGATCAACGATGACTCCGCCGGGCTCGAATCCGGTGGGCAGGGTTTGGATCACCTGCCGGGCCGCAGTATCGATGATGGAAAGTGTATCGGACCAGGCATTCGTGACGTATAGGCGCTTACTGTCTTGAGACACCGCAATGCCACGCGGAACATGGCCGACGGGAATGCTCGCGAGAACTTTGCCAGACGCTGTGTCAAGAACTCGGACTTCATCGCTATCCTGGCAGACTACGTAGAGTGAGCGGCCATCGGACGAGAAGGCCATTTCAATTGGAGAGAGATAGCGCTCTCTCGGAAGCGTGGCGGATTGCTGCGGAGCAGGACGGGCCGCGATGGCCAGAAGAGACACTGCGAGAACTCCGGCGATACGCAACATCCGCCGAAAACTCGCGTTCTGGACTGGGCGGCGAAGCATCTATGGTTCCTCCACCGCGAGCACCCGATCCATTGCAAGATTTTCTAGTACCTGATCTTGCCCGCTCGGCCAGTGAATTGTGAGTTTGTCGACCTTGGATGCAAGGCCGAAGCCGAAATGAATTCGGCCATCATCCTGCGAAAGGTAAGAGGAGCCAGCGAAGCGTTCGGCAGTCTGCTTGCGGCCGCCAGCCAACAATTCCACGTGCGCGCCAATTCCGTCCCGATTGCTCTTTTTTCCCTTTAGCTTCACCGTGAGCCAGTGATTGTTGTTCTGGGTGACGTTGTGCAGCAGAGTGCCGGGCGCGCCCAGGTTTACGACGAAAGCGTCAACTCTGCCGTCATTATCGTAGTCAGCGAAACAGGCGCCGCGTGAAACCGTTTTCACATCGAGGACAGGACCTGCGTCGCGCGATACGTCGGAGAACTTTCCATTGCCCAAACCGCGAAACAACGACTGTTCCTGCGGTACGAGATGAATCAGGCCGCCATGGAAGATCAGGATGTCGAGCCACCCATCGTTGTCGTAGTCGTAGATACCGGAACCCCAACTTGTATACTGCGCCGTAGCCTGCGAGATTCCGGAAGCCGGGCCGATATCCTCGAACCCGTTTGCTCCCGTGTTGCGCATAAGGCGGTTGTACTTGGAGTCGGTGACCCACAGATCCACGCGACCGTCGCCGTCGATGTCGGCGAGAACGGGCCCCATAGCGGAGGTATTCTCTCCGTTCTGTCCGTAGGCGACACCGAGTTCGCCGGCAACCTCTTCGAATGCGCCGTCGCGCTTATTGTGGAAGAGGAAATTTTCTGTCTTGTCGTTGGCCACATAGATGTCGGGATAGCCGTCGCCATCGTAGTCAGCGGCGGTTACACCCATGGTGCGACCTTTGTAGGCGCCGATGCCCGACTTATCCGTAACGTCGGTGAAGGTTCCGTTGCAATTGTTATGGAATAGCCGGTTGGTGTCGCCAGCGTAATCGAGCGGTCCCGGATAGTTATCGGCGGCGTAATAATTGCGGTACTTCGGATCGAACTTCACATAACGACCGACGAAAAGATCAACGCAGCCGTCACGATCGTAATCGAGCCATGCGGAACTGATGGACCAGCCGTCGACGTTGATGCCGGCTTTCGCCGTGACGTCAGCGAACGTCCCGTCGCCGTTGTTGTGGTACAGAATCGCCTTGCCGTATCCGGTAACAAAGAGGTCGACAAATCCGTCGTTGTCATAATCGGCGGCTATGGCCGCCATACCGTAGATGTTGGCGGCGACGCCAGCCTGATCGGTCACGTCGGTGAAGGTGCCGTCCCCGTTGTTGCGATAAAGATGATTGTGTGGAAGCGTCGCCGGCGGCTGTTTCAGTGGATAAGGATGGACGCCGCCTTCAAGCGGCTTGCCGCTCACGACATAAAGGTCAGGAAGTCCATCGTTGTTGTAATCGAACCACACGCAGCCCGAACCTGTGCTTTCCAACAATGAGCCCAGGCGTTGGGCACCAAAGCTGTGGGTGAACTGGATGCCGGACTTGGCGGTTGCATCTTCAAACCGGATGGGACCCGCCGGGGCTTGTGCCAGGGTTGCGCACGACAAGAAAAGAAAGACTGTGGTTTGCAGTTTCAAGCTAATGTCCTCCCGCTGCGCTTTGCGCGGCTGCGCCTGTCATGTCCGCCGGGGTCGTCGATTTCAGCAAGATCATGGGGACAGCATTCTCGGGCGCGGTCTCGGGACCGGCATGGCATCCGACACATGCGCGCTGTTCGCCACGCCGCATCCAGAAGAACCCAGATTCGCGTTTCGAAGTCTTGCCGTCTGCATCGACCAACTCAATCTGGAGCGGTCGATCATTCGGAACTTGCACAAAGAAAGATCCGTCGCGCTCGACGGGCGCGGTACCGAGGAGCCTCGTAGTTCCGCCAGCATCTCGCGTGTACATCCGTACGGAGTGAATCGATCCTTCAGAAAACTGATATTTCGATGTGTACGCATTCAGGCAAAGCAGATTGGCATTTGGCCAATCGTGCAAGCCGGAGGGATGCCGGTTCGGAACGGAGTGTGAGGTGAGCAGCGTGGGCTGAAGCATGTTCGCCGCGGATTCAGTGGATTCGTTCTGGGCAAAGACCGGCTCGAGCTTTGCGGAACCCGGGACCCATCGCATCAAACGGAATGCTGCTTCGGCATTCGTACGCCAGGATACGGTCCAGTCACCCGATACAGATTCAGTAACGTCTCCCGCGTATTCACCGTAGGGGGCTGAAATGCTAACTTGTTGCGCTCGCGCCGAGGTAAATCTCGCCAGGCCTTCCGTGGTCGCGAAAACGATGTCTCCCGCACTGCTCTGCCGACCTGAGTGTCTGGCGGGGCCGTGATCACAGCGATAGGATTCGATTCCACTGCCGTCGGAATACACTGTATAAAGTTCCGGCGTGCCATCGGTCCCTAATGGATATCCCGCTTCGAACAGGATGCGTCCGTCGCGGAGGACATCGGTAGGAAGAGAGTTTGCAGAGATGTAGGTCAACGGCAAGGGTTTGCCGCCGGCTAAGTCGGTTGCTTCGATTACAAATCTCTCGTCAATTTTTTGTGCATACACGATGCGATGGTCGGGCAGGTAAAACGGACGTATGCAATCGTCACTGCTGGAGGTGACCCGGCGCGGCTTTCCCTCGGATAAGTCGAGCTCCCAAATCTGCCAGAAATCCTGCGGATGCTCCTTGCCCGCGAACAACACTCTTTTTCCGTCGAACGAAAGTGAAGGATCGGCCGATGCAGAGAAGGCAGGAATCAAAAGGTGCTGGTGGCTTCCTTCGCTTATGTAAATCGAAGCATCAGCGCTAAAGCGGTCTGCACCTCTCAGCCAGGCAAGCGGATCGTAATTCTTCGCGACTGTATAAAGGAGTGGAGAGTCGGTAGAACTCGCCGCAGATTCGGTTGCGGGTTTTGCAAGCGCAATCGCGATCAGCAAGAAGACGAGGGCCAGGATGGAGCGCAGCTGCACTAATCCGCTCCTCCTGCCGCCAGAAGTTGCGGACGGAGCTCACGCGACTTATGCTGCAGATCGAGATAAGGCTGCAGATCGGCCATCATGCGGCAGAATTCCGCGAAGTTCAGGGACTGGTTGCCATCGCTGAGCGCCTGCTCCGGACAGGGATGCACTTCCACCAGCAGGCCGTCCGCTTCAACCACGGCGGCGGCTCGTGAAAGCACTGGGACGAGACTGCGCACTCCCGCCGCATGGCTGGGATCCACAATGACCGGAAGGTGCGAGACGGCTTTGAGCACGGGTACCGCGGCAATGTCGAGCGTGTTGCGCGTGGCGGTTTCGAAGGTGCGAATTCCACGTTCGCACAAGATGATGTTTGGATTTCCAGCTGAGGCGATCACCTGCGCTGAACGAAGAAATTCTTCCAGGGTTGCCGTCATGCCCCGCTTCAGCAGGACCGGACGTCCGCATCCCCCCATGGCCTCCAGCAGAGCGTAATTTTCCATGCTCCGCGTGCCGACCTGCATGATGTCTGCGTATTCGGCGATCAGTTCCACATCTTCTTCGCTCATCACTTCGGTGACGATCGCCAGGCCGGTTTCTTCACGTGCTTTACGCAGAATCTTAAGTCCCTCTACTCCCAATCCTTGAAATGCGTACGGAGAAGAGCGCGGCTTGTAGGCGCCTCCGCGCAGCACACGCGCCCCAGCCTCGGCGACGGCTTCGGCGGTCTGCAGCAACTGAAATTCTGATTCGACGGCGCACGGCCCGGCCATTACGACGAAATCATTCCCGCCGATTTCCAGGTCACGAATCTGTACGACGCTACGGGCGTGATCCGTCGTTCTTGCAACGAGGTCGAAGCACGAGAACTGTCCATTCCACTTAGGATTCATGCGCGCCGCCATTCTAGTAACGCGGGATTTCGCGAGCACTAATGAGAATCTGCTAGAAACTGCGAAATCCATGCGAAGACACTGACGATTCTGCAATGCAGGTGCCTCTAAGTCTTTTCTAGTGACAGGGTAAGAAAGGGAGTGTGATCCAGATCACTCATCAACGAGACGGCGCGCACAAGGAGTGCTTCACGACTGCTTTTGCGCGACCGAGAACTCAAACCGTGACGAAAGAGTGAACTCGCTCATGGGAGTAGCTCGAGGTAAGAGCTTCTCCGTAGTGGCATGCAGATTCGCCGGTAATTTCTAGTATTTTCGATTCAATTTGTCCGGATTCTGGCTCTCTGACGTTGCCCGCAGTCATCTAAATCTTCGGGTCTGAGCGCAGAAATGAGCCAGCGTGCGAGGAGAAAGACAATGAATAACCTCAATTCAACCAAGCATCAGGATCAACAGAATGCGATTTCGGCGTGTACATGCTGCCTGGGAATTCAGGGGCACGAAGCGTGGTGCGTAACCCGCGATCCGAACGTGCACTACGCCTATTCGATTGTGCTCGAACCGCGCAAGCTGACGATTGGAGACTCGCTGATTCTCCACTCATTGGGCGTTACATGGAGCGATCTGGCCGTCGGAAGATAACGGCCGCTAAGAGGCTGGCGTGGCTTCAATCAGGACCAATCCCTCCCCGGGAATCGTGATCTCTATCGACGATCCCGTCACTGGCTGAACCTCCCCGGGAGCAAGGTGAGATGCCGTGCGAAGCTTTTCAATCTGATCCCGGGTCGGATATCGAGGTGAACCCATCGCGTTGTAGGCTGGGTGGACGTCTCCGTTCTCAGGATCCACGCGCGAAATCCGCACGCTTCCAATCTTGGTGTTCACGAAATTCAAATGGATCGTCTTGGCGGCCCGAATGGCTCCGGGACCAGTGAGATTCCACGCGGCGATTACTAAGGAGCCGTCTTGCCGTCTGGTCGCGAGGACATCGTTGGAAGACACCGCCAGGCGCTCATCCCCGAGCCAATGCAGCAGTTGAAAAGCATTGAACGCGGGCTTGGGGATATCGTCTTCGGCAATTAGCCCATAACCGCCGTAGAACGGCTGCTTCACCACTCCTTGCTCTTCGAAGACGTCGGAGAACGTCCAATATGACATTTCGTCGACCAGCCCATCGCACTGACGGATGGTATCCGCGAGCCACGGGCCCATATAGGCTGCGTCGGTCACGTCCGGCTCATTCGCGTAGCTGGCGTTGAACTCAGACCAAATCAGCGGCAGCTTGGGCATAGGCGAAGATTTGATCTGCTGATGGACTCTGTCGACGGCGCGGCAGACCATACGATCGCGCGAAATCTGCTCGTGCGTGCCGAAAACATCTTCCGCCTTGTCATTGCCATACACGTGCGATGAGACGAAATCGACGGGAACGTTGTTTTCTGCACAATGGCGGATAAAATCATCTGCCCATGCCGCCTGTGCGGTTGCCGGACCTCCCACGCGGAATCTTCCATTCACCGATTTGATGGCACGAGCCGCGTGATCGTAGAGTTCGAAGTAAGTCGCCTGTTTGGGGTCGCCTGTCCAGAAATCAAGGTTCGGTTCATTCCAGACCTCGAAATACCACTGGGAGACTTCATCGATCCCGTAGCGTTCGAGGAGGTGCTTCACGAACCGGATAATCATCTCGTCCCACTTGGCATAGTCCTTGGGCGGGGAAACATTTTGCTTGTACCAGAAGGCGTGAAGCGTATCTTTCGATGCCAATTTCTTCGGCATGAAGCTTAGTTCGACGAACGGGCGCACTCCGTTGGCGAGCAATCCATCGTAGATCTGGTCGAGATAGGAAAAATTGAAGACAGGATGACCCTGTGCGTCTTCGTCGTAGAGCCCGACTTCATCCTGGAAGATCCCATGAAAGCGGACGTACTGCATACCGGTTACGCCCTTTACTTGCCGCAGATCATCCCGGTAGCTCTCACGTAGCGAGAGAATCGCACGCCCAGAGCCAAAGATGTGTTCCCAGAAATGAGGAAAGGGGTGCGCCTCGGCTTGATTGTCGATGACAACTTTTTCTGTTTGGGCTTGCGCCGTAAGCAACGCCGCAAACATGAGCAGGAAATGCAGGAAGGTGCGCAGTCGTGTGGTCATCGGACTCACTTTAGCAAATTTAGCCTGCTGGGGGCAGACAGAGGTTCAATGCTTGGTATCTGTGGGAAGAGTGAACGCTACGTAAATCCCGCCGGAAGCAGACTTCGGGTCTTTCCCTCCGCCAGCGGCGATGGCCACGTACTGGCGTCCGTCGATCGAGTAGGTCACGGGCGTAGCATTGCCGGCAAACGGCAAGGTCGTTTCCCACAGGAGTTCTCCGGTCGCTTTGTCGAAGGCGCGAAACTTCTTGTCGTAATTCGTCGCACCGATGAAAAGCAGACCTCCCGCTGTCACGATTGGCCCGCCGTAGTTCTCCGATCCGGTATTCTTCATGCCTTTCGCCGCCAGTTCCGGATATTCGCCCAGATTGATCTTCCATTTGTATTGGCCCGTACCCAGATCAATCGCATTGAGTGTGCCCCATGGCGGCGTGATCGCTGGATATCCCTCGGGATCTAGAAAGCGGCGGTATCCCGTGAGCCGGTATTTCATTGCCGGAAGTTGCTGGCCAGAACTGGAAAGTTCCTTGTTCTCTCCAGTCAAAAGGAACTCAACCAAACCGTTGAGTTGATCTTCGTAGAGGTTCGGGAAACCGGGCATACGGCCTTTGCCACCGCGAATTGTTGTGGCAATGTCCGTCGGGCTTCTTCGGTCGCCGATTCCGGCAAGCGCAGGAATGTCCGGAGGCGCACCGTGCATATTCTCGCCATGGCAAACGGCACACTGACTCACGTAAATCGACTTCGCGCCGCGCTCGCCTTTATCTTCGAAAAGGGATGCCGTCCAAGCCATTTCATTTGAATTGATGTAAACAACGCCGGTCTCAGGGTCAACGGCCGGGCCGCCCCACTCGGCGCCTCCGTCGAACCCGGGGAAGAGCATGGTTTCGGTTCCGACTCGAAATGGTACGAACTGGCCTTCGTGAATCGACGCGCGAAAACGGTCTAAAGCCCATTGATGCACCTCAGGCGTTCGCGCGGTCAGCATCTCCTCGCTGAGCATCTGACGAGCGTAAGGCGCGGGCGACGTCGGGACGCCTTGTTCTGCCGCCGCGACTTCGCCCGGAAGGGTACTGGCTGGATACTTGCGGTACTCGATTGGAACCAGCGGCTTGCCGGTTGTGCGATCGAACAGGTAAACGAAACCCTGCTTGCTCGTCTGAACGACTGCATCGACAGGCTTGCCATCATGCTGCAGTGTGACAAGAACCGGCGCGGAGGGAAAATCGCGGTCCCAAAGATCGTGACGCACCCCCTGAAAGTGCCAGATTCTCTCTCCGGTTTCGGCATTGAGGGCAATCAGGCAATTGGCGAACAGATCATCACCGACACGGTCTGCTCCGTAGAAATCGAAGGCCGCCGAACCGGTGGGAACATAAACGACGCCACGCCGAACATCGGCCGCCATGCCTGCCCAATTGTTCGCGGCCCCGCTTGTCTTCCATGCGTCCTTGGGCCAAGTGTTGTATCCGAACTCGCCGGGATGCGGAATGGTGTGGAAGGACCAGCGCAGTTTTCCATAGCGCACGTCATAGGCACGGATATCTCCGGGGGGTGCTGGCAACGTTTCCGGATTGCGGCCTCCGACGATGATCAGATCTTTGTAGATGATCCCCGGACTCGTGAGCGAGATCGATTGAAAGCGCGGCTCGCGTCCCAGATTCTCTTGCAGATCGACGCGGCCATTCGTACCAAAGGTGGGAACCGGCGTTCCCGTGGTTGCGTCCAGCGCATACAAAAAATTCATCACGCCGACGAGAATTCGCTTGTCAAGGCCGTTCGACCAGTAAGCGAGTCCACGATCGGGCTGCATTCCCTTGATGCCGGAGTCGAAATTCCAAAGCAGCTTGCCGCTGGCGGCGTCGACCGCGAAGACTTTTTGCGTAGGGCTCAACCCGTAGAGTACGCGATCCACAACGAGAGGGCTCGTCTGCAGTCCACCCTTCTCGCCTGTATCGTAACTCCATGCGACCTGGAGTTGTTTGACGTTCGAACGATTGATTTGCGTGAGGGAGGAATAGTGTTGATTCTCGGGCGAACCGCCCCAGACGGCCCAGTCCTGCGAGGGAGCCGCAACTCCCGCCTGGGGCAGTGCCCGCGCTGTATTCATTCTGGAGATGAGGATTGAAGAAAGCGCAACGAGAAAAACCCGAGCCCAAGGCCGTATTCGCATGCCGCCAATTTATAGCGTTTCGGGATTGGCGTCCAAACCTGTTTCGGGGCAAAGTCTGTTTCCGGCTATGACCACCAGGCCGCTTCTGGTTTCTCCCGAATCACAATACTGTTGAGGAAGTTGGCCGCTTTGATAAGTCCTTCAGCGGGGGAGAGCAGGCTGTCCTCATGTTCAATCGAGATCACCGAATCGTATCCGATCAGGCGCAGAGTCGAAATGAATTTGCTCCACCACTCGGCGCCGTGGCCGTACCCACATGTGCGGAAGATCCAACTACGGTCACGCTCCTCTGTATATGGTTTGGTGTCGAGCACGCCTGTGCGGACCAGGTTCACGGGATAGAGCTGCGTGTCTTTGGCGTGAACATGGAAGATGGAACTCCCCAGCACGCGGATGGCTTCGATCGGATCGATGCTCTGCCAGAAGAGATGGCTGGGATCGTAGTTGCAGCCCACCTGGTCTCCTGCAATCGAGCGCAGCCGTAGCAACGTTTCGGGATTGTAGACCACGAACCCCGGATGCATCTCGACGGCAATCTTTACGCCATGGTCGGCGGCGAACTTCGCGTGTTCCTTCCAATAGGGGGCGACCATCTCATTCCATTGCCAGTCGAGAACTATACGGAAATCCGGAGGCCAAGGGCAGGTAATCCAGTTCGGAGCTTTGGCATTCGGAGAGTCTCCGGGACATCCCGAAAAATCAACCATGGTCGAGACGCCGAGCTTTTCCGCAAGCAGAATGGTCTTGCGGCTGACATCCCGATGCTGCTGACCGACGGTCTTATCCGGATGAAGCGCATTGCCATGACAACTTAACGCGCTGATGCTGAATCCGTGATCGGCGATAACTTTCTTGAAGTCCGCAAGGGCGGAAGGATTGTCGAGCATCCAGAGCTTGCAATGCGCATCACCGACATAGTTTCCGGTGGCCAGTTCGACGGTGTTGATCTGGAATTTAGAAAGCCGCTTCAGGACCAGCTCCAGAGGAAATTGTGACAACAATGGAGTAAAAACGCCGATGCGCATAAAACCTGGTTCTCCTCAAATTCGACCGGGCCATTTTACCGCAGCCGAGTTATGGTACCTTTACGTTCGACACTTTTGTGGCCAGGAAATTCTCGGAGCTCCAGAGCTCCGGTCTGACCAAAAATCTCTCTGGGGAGATTTGCTTGCGCCAAACTCGATTTCTTCTGTTTCTATCGTTCTTTATCATCCTGCCGCTTATTTTGGCTGCCGCACAGAATCAACCAGCCGTGGATCCTTCTCTGCCGCCGCCTCCGCGCGAGAAGAAGATCCATCTCAAGCACGTTCTTGTGGTCGGTCAAACAAAGGGATTTGAGCACGACTCGGTGGCTGACGGCATGGCCGCTATCTACAACATGGGCCACGACGCCGGGTTGTGGGAAGCCACTCTACGTACCGATACCGAACTGATCACGAAGAAGGCACTCGATCGGAACGCGAAGAACCTCGACTACTTCGACGCCATCGTTTTTGTAAGCACTACGGGCGAACTTGATCTAGACGACGCCCAGAAGAAAGACATGATGTCGTTCATTAAAGACGACGGCAGGGGCTTCGTTGGTGTTCACGCCGCGCTCGATACAAATTACAAATGGCCAGAATACGGAGAGATGATCGGCGGATGGTTCGATCAACATCCGTGGTTCACGTTCAACGCTCCTATTATTAATGAAGATCCCGGTTTCCCAGCTGTGAGTCACTTCCCTGCTGCATTCATCAAGTACGACGAGATCTATCAACCGAAAGAGTGGTCGCGCGATAAGGTTCACGTGCTGCTCAGCCTCGATCCCACGAAGCTCAACTATGACAACAATCCACGCATTCACCGTACGGATCACGATTTTGCCGTAGCGTGGGACAAAATGTACGGCAAGGGTCGAGTCTTCTATTCGACACTCGGCCACACGCAGGAGTCATGGAACGATCCTGACATCCGCAAGATGTATTTCGAAGCTATTAAATGGGTGCTTGGGATGACCGAGGGCAGCACAGCGTCTCACCCGCGGGCCGCAGGAGCGGGACACTGAGGACGCCGATGATCTCCCTGCGTTTGGTCGTCCGAACCGGTTTTCTCGTTACCTACTGCCTATTGGGTCTTGGACTTTGCGCAGCGCAAACAACAGCGCACAGAACGCCACAGCAGAAGGCGAGCGCTGCACCCCCGGCGAAATCATATCCTGCGGAACTGGTCAAAAAAGGAGGCGCGCTCTTTCAGCAGGATTGTTCGTTTTGCCATGGCCGCGATGCTCAGGGCGGCGAGAGCGGTCCCGACTTGACGCGCTCGAAGCTCGTAGCCGCTGACATCAAGGGAGACAAGATCGGAGTCGTTGTGCGCAACGGCCGACCAGAAAAAGGCATGCCGCCTTTCGACCGCTCCGACGACCAAATCGCCGCTCTGGCTGCGTTCGTTCACACACAGCGCGATATAGCCACGAGCGGAACGGGAATCCGTGGCGTCGGAGGCCGCAAGGGCGTGGACCCCTCGGATCTGCAGACGGGAAATGTGGAAGCCGGGAAGCAGTACTTCAATGGCGCCGGAGGATGCTCGAACTGTCATTCGCCAACTGGCGATCTCGGCGGTATCGCGTCTCGCCATCAGGGACTCGAACTCGAAGAACTGATGCTCTATCCCAAACATGCGAAATCCAAGGTCGATGTAACGCTCGGGTCCGGTCAAATCATCAGCGGCACGCTCGCGTATGTTGATGAATTTACGGTTGGACTGGTGGACTCCTCAGGCGTCTATCATTCGTGGCGCACGAGCGACGTTCAATATAAGGTCGACCCGGCGGTGAATGCCCATGTCGATCTGTTCAGCAAATACACAGATGACGACATTCACAATCTGATGGCGTACATACAGACTCTCCGTTAGTGGGTAAGGTTCGTCTGCGGTTGGTGGGGGATCTTTCGATCATGAACGTTTTGCGGTCTGTATTCTTGGTTGCCGTGGGCACGCTCGCTACTCTTGGGCTCTCGCCGCGGCTCGCCGCGCAAGGAGTGGACGAACATATGCTGTTGCACCCGCCCGCCGACAGTTGGCCGGGATATCATGGCGACTACTCTGGACGTCGGCACAGTGCTCTCACCCAAATCACTCCGGAAAACGTCAGGAACCTTTCGCTGGCATGGGCCTTTCAGACAAATCAGACGGCATTCATTAAATCTTCCCCACTGCTGGTTGACGGAATCTTGTACTTCACTGTCCCCGAGAATGTCTGGGCTGTCGACGCTCGCTCCGGACATGAGATCTGGCATTATCGCCATCCCAAGAGCCCGGGAGTGCACATCGGGCATCGTGGCGTGGCCATGTACAAGGGCTATCTCTACTTCCTAACTCCTGATGCGCACCTTCTGTCGCTCAATGCGAAAGATGGCACTGTCCGGTGGAACGTTCAGATCGCAGACGTGAACAAGGGATACTGGACTAGCATGGCGCCTCTAGTCGTCCGAAATCATGTGCTGGTCGGGGTGTCAGGAGATTTCGACAACCTCAGCGGGTTCATCCGGGCGATCGATCCCGATACCGGGGCCACGCAGTGGCAATGGGATTCCACTCCTCCCGCGGGCACTCCCAACCAGACGACAGGCGGGATGACGTGGATGACCGGCACGTACGATCCCGATTTGAATCTCATTTATTGGGGCACCGGAAACCCAACGCCTGTGCTGAATGGTTCAACGCGGCAGGGCGATGATCTATACACCTGTTCCATCGTTGCCCTCAATGCGGACAGCGGCAAGCTGGCGTGGGCTTTTCAAGTCTCTCCGCACGACACACATGATTGGGATGCAGTCGAGACTCCAGTGCTGGTGGATGCAGACTTTCACGGCGAGCCGAAGAAGATGTTGATGCAGACATCACGCAATGGATACTTCTTTGTTCTTGATCGCACGAACGGAAAAAACCTTCTGACGGTTCCTTATGGGCCGGTGAATTGGTCGCTTGGCGTCGACAAACAAGGTCGCCCGATTCCGAATCCACAGAAAGAGCCTGCCCGTGACGGACGACTGATTGCTCCTGACGAAGGCGGCATGACGAACTACCGCTCTCCCAGTTTTGATACAAAGAATGGTCTCTTTATTGTCGACGCACATCCCAGCTGGAGCATTTATTTTGCGAAGCCGGCTGACGGAGTCTATGGCTGGGCCGGTGCGGACTATGACGTCTGGGGCAAAGGAACGCTCGAAGCTATCGATTATCAAACCGGCGCAATACGCTGGAGCCATGAATTGGGACCAGAAGGATCGGGCGCAGGCGTGCTCACGACGGACTCCGGCCTGACGTTCACTGGCGATGCCATGGGCAACTTTCTGGCCCTCGATTCCAGCAATGGCAAAACACTGTGGCACGCTGGTTCGGGCTCAGAGATCGTCAGTTCTCCGACGACTTATCAACTCGACGGTCGCCAGTACGTCCTCACCAGCAGCGGCGGTGTGCTGTTTGCCTGGGCCTTGCCAGAAAAGTAATGGTCGGGCACGGCTTAAAGCATGAGGGTGACGATCCTGCGGGCTGGGGCGACGCGCCCAACCTGTTCCCGCGCCTCTCCATACCAGGTGCCCCTAGCCTTGGCGTACGGTGTGTTTCGGAGTAGGTGGCCTGCGTGCAAGTTACGTTCGGTTCGACATAGCCTTGATTCGTGGAGCGAGTCCTTAGGAGTTCGCAGTATCCTCATGCATTGAGGAAGTTTCGAAATCCCGCCCTGCTTCTCGCCTTTCTTACGTTCCTGGGGTCGGCAGCTCTGTCCCGGGAACCGTATAAGGAGAAATCCGCCCAAACTCTTGAGGACACGTGGGTGGAGAACACTCTGAAGACACTTTCGCTGGAGGAGAAGGTCGGGCAATTGTTCATGATCCGCCTGCGGGTGGATTTCTTGCGGAGCCGGAACGCCGGTTACGCTGAACTCCGTAAAGATATTCGCCAGTATCACATTGGCTCGCTAGCGATGTCGGTTCCGCAAGGGCGTGGAAGCAATGTGAACCGCCGACTTGAGACCGTTACGCTGCTCAATCAAGTCCAGACAGAGTCGAAGCTGCCCCTCCTGATCGCTGGAGATTTTGAGCGAGGCGTCCTTCCGGCGCGTCTCTTTGGAACGACTGTTTTTCCCCACGCGATGGCTTTTGGAGCCGCCGCGAATCCGGCTTACGCCGAGGAATTCGGTCGCATCACGGCGCAGGAGAGCCGAGCTCTGGGCGTGCACTGGAATCTGTTTCCCATCGCCGACGTCAACTCCAACCCAGCCAACCCGATCATCGGGACACGAGCATTCGGCGGAAATGCGGAGCAGGTAGGCGACCTTGTGGCCGCTTATATCCGGGGAGCTCGCGCAAATGGAATGCTGACCACAGCAAAGCATTTTCCAGGACACGGCAATACCGCGACCGACTCGCACCTGGCAGTCGCACTGGTGAACGACGACTTGGCGCAGCTGCGCACGATCGATCTGCCTCCGTTCCGAAAGGCAATCGCGGCGGGAGTCGATGCTGTCATGACGGCGCACGTGCAGGTGCTGGCGCTCGACCCCGACCGGGGCCGGGTGGCTACCACCTCACCGGCGATCGTTACCGGTCTGCTGAAGAGACAATTGGGTTTCAAGGGGATTGTCGTCACGGATGCCCTGGATATGGCTGGTCTCAACAGTCTGTATGGAAACAATCCGGGCCGTGTAGCGGTGGATGCGTTCAAGGCGGGAAATGACGTACTCACCATGCCTGCCGATCTCGATGCGAGCTATCGAGCGATGGTGGAAGCTGTCCGTACGGGTGAGATCAGGGAAGACCGGCTCGATGCAGCCGTCCTCAAAATCTTGCGAGCGAAGGCACGGCTCGGCCTTCAGAAGAATCGTCTCATAGATGTAGCAGCGATTCCCAAGTTGGTTGGAACTCCGGAGAATATCGCGATCGGGCAACGTATTTCAGATGCTTCGGTTACGCTTGTACGCGATAACGGCAAATTGCTTCCGCTGGCTGGGCGACGGGTGGACAAAGCGGTACCCGTTCGGTATCAACAGGGCAAAGGTGGCACGAGCCTGCTTGTGATTGTGCTCTGCGACAGTATCCGCGCGGACGATGGTAGAGTTCTGGAGCGGGAGATCCGGGAGCGCAGGCCGGATGCGAAGGTAATCTACGTAGATCCGCATATCGCGGCAGCCAGATCGAATGAGGTCTTACATGCAGTCGATCGTGCTCAGCAGGTAGTGGCGGCCGTATATGTCGTCCCTTCGGCAGCGCGAATGAGGACGGTAGCGCGCGGTCAGAAAAATTCCGCATCTCTGCCGGACTCGACCGCGAAGTTACTGAGCCGGATTCTCGACCGAGGGAACGAGAAAACTACGATTCTAGCTATGGGGACGCCCTATCTCACCGAGGATTTCCCAAAGATCCAAAGTCTCATCTGTACGTTTTCGAATGCGACAGTCTCGGAAATCAGCGCTGCGAAGGCGCTGTTTGGAGAAATTCCGATCGCAGGACACTTGCCAGTCAAAATCTCCGGCGCGACCCTAGCTGCGGCACAGAACAAACAGCCCGCGCTGGTTGCCGTCCGAGGCCCGGGTTCAAGTAAGTAGCACAGATCCAACAGAGATATTCGCAGACCGGCTCCAACCCGGCCTCGACCCACCGCCTAGGAATCCGCTGCAGCGATATACACCTTGGTTCAAACCACCGTCCGAGGTTTAGTTGGAAACCGTTCAGAATTCCCCAGCGGTTGGTTCGCCTTGCGCGAATAGGATCGTCTATAAGTTCAACGTCGTAACTGGGCTCCTGGTATGCATCCAATCGGCGGAGAGCAGGCGTTTGAACGCCTCACTTCATTTAAACTGCCTTGAGGGTCCGTTCTGCCAATAATTACGGAGCGTGGCTTAGGAGAAAGCGGTTGAACTCGAGTAAAGATGCTCTTTGGTACAAGGACGCGATCATCTATCAAGTTCACGTCCGCACATTCCACGACAGCAACGGTGATGGCATCGGTGATTTCCTCGGGCTTGAACAGAAGCTCGATTACCTTCAAGAACTTGGGGTCGGCGCGATATGGCTGATGCCATTTTTCCCTTCGCCCCTGCGTGATGACGGCTACGATATTGCGGATTACTACTCAGTCCATCCCAGCTACGGGACACTGGAGGATTTCCGAAAGCTTCTCGATTCAGCTCATCGCCGCGGTATCCGGGTCATTATCGAAATGGTGTTGAACCACACCTCTGATCAACACCCATGGTTTCAAGAAGCGCGAGGTTCGCAGAACAGTTCCCGCCGCGATTGGTACGTATGGAGCGAAACCGACACCCGATATAAGGACGCCCGGATCATCTTCCTCGACACCGAGAAATCCAACTGGGCATGGGATCCAACTTCCAAATCATTTTATTGGCATCGTTTCTTCAGTCACCAGCCAGATCTCAACTACGACAATCCTGCAGTGCGAGACCAGATGTGGAATGTGATGAAGTTCTGGCTGGAGATGGGCGTGGACGGCTTCCGGCTTGACGCGGTGCCGTATCTGGTCGAACGCGAAGGCACAAACTGTGAGAATTTGCCCGAGACCCATAGTGTTCTCAAAGAATTACGGCGAAGACTGGATGAGCACTTCCCCGGAAGAATGCTCCTAGCGGAAGCCAACCAGTGGCCTGCGGATCTACGTCCATATTTCGGAAACTCCGACGAATTCCACATGGCGTTTCATTTTCCCCTGATGCCCCGGATGTTTATGGGGCTTAAGCTCGAAGACCGGAAGCCCATCACGGAGATTTTGCAGCAAACCCCTGAGATCCCGCCCGCGTGCCAGTGGTCGCTTTTTCTGCGCAATCACGACGAGTTGACCCTGGAAATGGTCACCGACATCGAACGCGACTATATGTACGACATGTATGCCCAGAATAAAACGATGCGGCTGAACCTCGGAATTCGGAGGAGGCTCGCTCCCCTATTGAATAATGATCGCAGGCGAATCGAGTTGATGAATGGCATGCTTATGTCGCTGCCCGGCACTCCGATCATTTACTACGGGGATGAAATCGGAATGGGAGACAACATAACCCTCGGCGATCGCAACGGAGTTAGAACTCCCATGCAGTGGAGTGGAGGATGGAACGCAGGTTTTTCAAACGCGGAACCGGAAAAACTGTATGCTCCGATTATTCATGATCCGGTGTACGGTTATTCCGCTGTGAACGTCACATCTCAGAGGGAGAGTGAACATTCTCTCTTTCATTGGATGCAGCGCATCATCGCGGTGCGGAAATCCAGTGCAGTGTTCGGCAGGGGGACGATTGAGTTTCTCTTCCCAGCGAATCATAGAATATTGGCTTACCTGCGGCGACTCGGCAATGAGACAGTCTTGATCGTTAACAATCTTTCGAGTGCGGCCCAGGCTGTCGAACTGGACCTGCGGCGTTACAAAGGAAATGTTCTGATCGAGATGTTCGGCAATAATCTCTTTCCCCGCGTCGGCGAGTTGCCTTATTTGCTCACATTGGGGCCTTATCAGTCTTTCTGGTTTCGGCTGCGACGAGTGTAGGCAAAGGCGAACGACGAACGAATGTCGAGTCGAGGTAAGCGAAAAATCACATGGAATCCTAAAGTGGAAGACAGTAATTTTCTTACAGATGATTTTCTCCGGCAGCTCATCAATGTGGGCGAGGTAGACATCCTCGTCGGCATGCCCACTCATAACAATGCAAAGACGGTGGGCTCAATCGTCCACACCATTCGAAACGGAATCCTCCGCAGTTTTCCCCGCGAGCGAGCGGTAATCATAAACGCCGACGGAGGTTCACACGACGGCACTCCCGAACTGATCACTGGCGTCTCCATCGATGATGCGCGTCCAGACTCGAGTGTGTATGCGCTCCGCACTCTGCACGCGATAAGTACAAAATATGCCAGCACACCGAATAGCGGAATTGCATTTCGAACGATTCTGACTGCAGCCGAACTACTCCGAGCGAAGGCATGCATCGTCATATCCCCGGAATCCGAAACGATTGCCCCAGAATGGATTTCCAATCTTCTGCGTCCCGTGTATTACGACGGGTTTGATCTCGTATCTCCCACGTATCGGCGGCACAAGTTTGACGGACTATTAATGACGAATCTGCTCTACCCGATGGTGCGTGCGCTGTATGGCGTAAAAATACGCGAAGCCTACATGTCTGAGTTTGGATTTTCTGGTCGCCTCGGAAGCCAATTCCTCGGCCAAAATCGATGGAACGACGGAATCGGTGAAGACGGGATAGAGCTGCGGTTGACGCTGGCTGCTGTCACCGGACGCTGCCGTGTTTGCCAAGCTTTTCTGGGTGTAAAAGACCACGTGGAAAGGCGCGCCGCTGACCTTGTCCCGACGCTGCGCCAGTCTGTCGGGGTGTTGTTTTCTGCGCTAGACTCCGACTTCCAAGTGTGGAGCACAGTATCGGGTTCTCAAGAAGTGCCTACAAACGGGAGTGATTGGGAGCTAATTCTGGATCCGTTGCGGATCAACCGGAAGCGCCTGCGAGAAATGTTCGTTAAAGGAGTGTCGGAATTGGATTCCGTATTTCAGTCGATTCTCACTCCTTCCACTCGAACGGAGCTGAAGCGGATCGCTAGCCTGGGCGAAGAGGAGTTTCGCTATTCTCCTGAACTATGGGTCAGAACGGTGTATGAATTTGCTGCGGCTTATCAGAAATCTGTGATTAGTCGGGATCACATTATTCAGGCCCTCGCACCGCTATTTCGCGGCAGAGTGCTCACATTTGTGGTCGAGAACCGCAACGGCTCCGCGCAGGACGTCGCAAGCAATATCGAAAGCTTATGTCTGGAGTTCGAGCGGCTAAAGCCATATTTGCTCGAGATATGGAAATCGAAAGAGTGAGGCTACTATGCGAGAAATGATTATCAGCGAACTGACTCAGGCGATGCACGACCTCGCCAGAGGTTTCGCACACTACCTTCCTCGTCTCATCGTGATGCTGATCCTTGCATTCGTGGGATGGCTGATCGCATACATGGTCAAAGTAATTCTGCGCAGCATTCTCCGGCTCATTAAGTTCGACCGCCTGTCAGAGAATACAGGCGCTTCTCAACTGCTTACAAAAGCGGCGCTCCCTTCCGCGACGGAGATGTTGAGCCGGTTTGCCTTCTGGGTCACGTGGCTCGGATTCATTCTGCTGGGTGTGAGCGTGCTGGGAATTCTGGGCTTGCAGGAGCAAATCGCAAGATTTTTCCTGTTCCTCCCGCACCTGTTCGCGGCGGTCTTGATATTGTTTTTCGGCGCGTTTGCAGCGGGATTTTCCGCTCGCGCTACTCTGCTGGCAGCGGTGAATGCAAATGTGCCATCCCCCCGTCTTTTGGGGCTGGCCGTCCGCAGCATCCTTATGATTTTCGTGGTTTCTATTGTCTTTGAGGAGCTGGGGCTCGCGGAACAGACCATGCTGGTTGCGTTTGGAATTGCTTTCGGAGCTCTGATGTTTGGCTTGGCCATCGCATTTGGGATTGGAGGCCAGGATCTGGCACGGCGCTTCCTGGAAGAGAAGTTTGTACGGACCAAAAAAGAGCAGGACGAAGATGAGCTTTCACCCCTCTAGGGCGCGCTGCTGGAGGGTCAAGCGTTCCTGGCGACAGTCAGGCCTCTTTCAAAAGACTTCAACGGTCGTAAAGGACTGTTAGAGCTAGTAATTTGTCGCGGATCTCCTTCGTCAAACGATTGGGGTTATAGCGCCACCTCCAGTTTCCGCTCACAGTACCAGGTAAATTCATTCGAGCTTCGCTGCCCAGAGACAGTACATCCTGCAAGGGAATGATTGCCGTGTTCGCTACCGAGGCCAACACCGCACGAATGAATACCCAATTTACATCGCCATTTTCAAATCCCAGATATGCACGGGTGAATTGGTGTTCCTCGCGGATATCCTCCACCGTTCGTGTGCTCTCGCCGACTCCCGAACTCGTCCACCACCCCAGGGTAGTGTCGTTATCGTGGCCGCCCGTGTATGCGACCAATTCACGAGAATAATTGTGCGGCCGGAAGCTGGGACCCTGTGGATCTTTTCCAAACGCAAACTGCAGCAGGCTCATTCCCGGAAAGCCAAAATTATTGCGGAGAGACTCGACCCCGGGAGTGATCACACCGAGATTTTCAGCAACAAATGGCAGCTCTTTCAATTCAGCTTGCAAAATCTCGAAAAATTCAGCGCCGGGGCCTTGTACCCACTTCCCTTCAGCGGCCGTTGAAGCCATAGCGGGAACCTCCCAATAAGCTTCGAAACCGCGGAAGTGATCCAGTCTCACAAAATCAAACATTTCAAGCGATGCTCGGCAGCGATTGACCCACCAACGGTGACCGGTAGATGCAGAAACATCCCAGCGATAAAGAGGGTTGCCCCAAAGCTGACCCGTCGCGCTGAAATAATCGGGCGGAACTCCGGCAACGGCAGTGGGCTGCCCTTGGTCATCCAGGCGAAATAACTCCGGATGAGCCCACACATCGGCGCTGTCGTGGGCGACGTAGATCGGAATGTCACCCATGATGTTGATGCCGTGACGACGACAGCGATCTCTCACCTTCCCCCATTGCCGAAAGAATTCGAACTGGGCGAACCGGTGAAACTCCAACTCAGAGGACAGTTCCTTCTGCCAATGCTTCAGGGCAGAGGGGTCCCGTTGCCGTATTCCCGCATCCCAATGGACCCAGGCAGTGTCGTTGTAGACTTTCTTGCATGCCATGAAGAGTGCATAGTCCTCCAGCCATTCCTCGTTTTTCTGGCAAAAGACATCAAAGGTACGACGGTCCGCCTGCGTTCTGTCCGCAAAGAAAGTCCGCGCAGCCTGGCGAAGGAGTTTCTGTTTGAAGGCGATCACTCTATCGTAGGCCACATGCTCGGCCGGAAAATTCGGTCCACTAGCCAGGTCCGCGGCCGACAAAAGACCTTCCTCACGAAGAGCTACCAGATTTATGAACAGCGGATTTCCGGCAAATGCAGAGAAGCATTGATAAGGAGAATCGCCGTATCCGGTGGGGTTCAGCGGCAAAACCTGCCAGACTTTCTGCCCTGACCCGGCTAGGAATTCGATGAACTCGTAGGCGGACTCTCCGAGATCACCGATGCCGTGGCCGCCGGGCAAAGACGAGACATGCAGAAGGATTCCACTGCGCCGGTTGAATATCACCCGGTTAACGTAATGCTTCCACAGCAGCGACGCAATAGGGAGCAATCCGGAGCACCACCGTCATAGTGAGACGAGCGGGGAGGCTTTTTCACGGGGGCGACCGCAGCGGCGCAACGTGTCGGGTTGATGGTCGAAAGGCAGGAACCTCTTCTGCGGCCAAGTCCTTTCACAAGTCGCCGTGATGTCCCGATACCCGGGACGTCTTCGATTGAAGACCTCGATCAGAGCTTGGCCGCGGCTTCTCTCCGCCTGAAGGACGAACATTACATTGGCCGGCGTTTGAGAACCAGTGCAATCGCTAACGCGAGGGCCTTAACTTGATGTGTATATCAAAGTGGCTTTGTACGGATAGGTCCACACGAGCATCACTGCGCCGGCGCGCCCGCCACCGATGCTACTGGCGCCACGGACCTCAACTGGTCCAGTGACGTCTGTACACTCTTCCAACGAAGTGGGGCACTTTTCGTTTCGATGGGAGCCGAGGCATCAGAATAGAACTCAAGGATGTTGTTGCGCAGTTCTGGTGATGCCAGATCGAACTTTCGGTCGGTCAATTGAGCCAGCAACTTTGCGTAAGCTTCGTCAGTGAGGGAGTATTCCGCCGCTTTGGTCGCTTGGCCAGTGTCGAGATCGCAGTTGGGCAATACCAGCGTGGCACTGCGAACTTCTTCCAGAAACGTTCGATATTCGTCGACTGTGGCGTTAATGCTTTTGAAGTACAGGTCCTCAGTCTGGGAGGTCGGGTTATTGAACGCCAGCCCCTTAAAGGGGCCGACCTTGGGCATATATCGCAGAACGGTTGAAAGAATCCGGGTTCCGGTTCCCGGCTTGACGTAATCTTTGCCCCATTGCTTTTCGTAGTCAGAGCGGGAAAGGCGATAGAGGAACTTCCGTTTTGCGAAATTTGGTGTCTCGCGCATCAGTTCCTTCTTGTGTGTTTGCAACGCGACCTGGGTCATCTCGGGGATCATCCGACTGACCGCGAACCGATATGATCCTACGGCGAGATCCTCGTGGGTCAGTACGTCTTTTAACTGCATTCCATACACAACTGGAAAGACCCGTTCCAACAGAGATTTAGAGACTTCGAATCCGATGAAATCGTGGTACTGCTGCGAGGCGTAACGATTCTTCGCGACCTGCACCGTGTCGAACCCAAACTCAGTTTTCAAGTGTGCGGTCTTGTCCTGGGCATACCGGACCGACTTGCCATATTTCGCGCGCAGCTTCGGATACTCGATTGCGACGGCCAGGTTGACGGCGGGGTGGCCGGCGATATCTGCCGCGTAGTGCGACAATGCCCCCAGCGCGAAAGCATATTCATTGATGTCCTGACTTTCGAGCAAGAGTTCGCGGACAAAGTCTCCGCTGCGAACGTAGTGGACCAGGTCGCTGAATTCCCTGCTGCCGAACGGATAATAGCCAAGATCCTGGATGACCGCTCCTCCGTAGGCGTAAGCGTGAGCCTTTTTGAGCTGATCTTCCGTTAAGCCTGGAAACCGCTTCAGCAGAAGAGGCTTGATCTCATCGGTCCAGAGCAGATCAACGATTTCCTCATGCGTGAGAACGGAATAAGCGGACGAATGGACACTGCAAATCAAAACTACGACAAGAAATCTCGCTGAGAAGGCTGAAAGCAGGCGCCAACTTTTGGCCACGGCGCCTGCCGATACTGACTTGTTGCGCATAGCTCAAATCCGACCGAGAACGAGCAGAATGACGACCACGAAAAGGATCAACCCGACACCGCCGGTGGGGTAATAGCCCCAGTGCCGGCTATGCGACCAACGAGGCAGCGCTCCAAGAAGTGCGAGAATCAGGATCACGATCAATATGGTTCCAAGCATGTTTGCTCCCTGTCATGAAGGGCGCAGCGCGCAGAGCTGCACCCTTGTCGATGGCGACGTGGGTCGTTACCGCAAACTTCCTGTGGTTGCGTTGACGGGAACTCCAATGGCTTCGCCCGATACGAGAAGTTCCACTCTCCGGTTCTGCTGGCGGCCTGCGGTGTTATCGTTTGATGCCACTGGCAGTGTATTGCCGAAACCCTTTGACGAAACCGAATTCGACGCGACGCCTTCCTGGACGAGGTAATCACGAACTGAATTGGCGCGATTCTCAGACAGGGTCTGGTTCATAGCATCGCCACCGACGTTGTCTGTATACCCTCCGACTTCGATGTTGAGAGAGGGGTACGCGAGCAGAATCCCCGCAACTTTCGCGAGTTTCTCGCGTGCACCCGACTTGAGTGAATACTTTCCGCTGTCAAAAAGGACGTCGGACATGCTGACGATCAGACCACGAGCGCTGTCACGAGTCTGAAGAATTGAATTCAGCTGCGCGGACAACTTCGCACGCATCGAAGCCTTGTCGGCTTCCGCCTGTTGCGCCGCCTGCTGCGCTCTCAAAGTATCCGCTTGCGCGGCCGAGAGTGCAGTCGCTGAGGAAGCTTGGTTGTCTGCCATATCGGACTGAGCCTTTGCGGTCGCAGCTTGGGCGTCCGTGGTATCACGGCGTGCTTTAGCCGCGTCCGACTGTGCTTGAGCATTGGCAGCTTGAGCATTCATGGTGTCAGATTCTGCCTGAGCCTTGGCGGCTTGAGCTCTTGCAGCATCGGACTCAGCCTGCTCCTTACGGCGCGTTGCGTCATCGGCGGCCGCCAGAGACTTCGCTTGAGCCTCCGCAGAATTCTGACGCTCATTGGCCAGACGGACATCTTCCATTTTCTTGACCGCGATTGCGCGTGCATCTTCCGCAGTTTGCACGGCCTCACGCGAAGTCGCGATCAGCGGCTTCTTGTCGATGTGCTTATCTGTCGCTTCTCCGTCCGCCTTGTTCATCAACTGCACGGCATGTTGATAGCTGTCGGGGGCGTACTGTTCGGCTCCCTCGGACTGAGCGATGCGCACAGCATTGCGTGCTTCGAAGAATTCGAGCGGCAACTTGGCGTTCAAGATCACGGGGTCAAACTTGTAGCCGGTCGGAATGTAACCGCCTCGCTCCATCAGTTCGTACTTTGCGTTTACGGCCTCGGTGGTTCCCTTAGTTTCTTCGCGTACCACGTTCTCGAGCACTACGACATTGCTGGGCTGGCGAACGGCATAGTAAGGTTCGGCGGTCACGATCAGAGCAAATGCCTGAAGGTCGGTGGTGACCTGGATCTTGCTGCGATGGTTGCCGCCAATCAAGACTTCGCCGAGATTCACAGCGCGGCCTTCGGGTGAGATCGCCCAGAGGACATAGGTTAGATATTCATTGCCGAACGCCGTCGGCTTCTGCAGATTGCCGAACTCCGCTTCGATCGCAATAGATCCCCGCTTGCTGTTTACATCAGCTACGCCATTGGCGGAGGGCATCAAGTCGGTACCTGCAAAATCCAGCTTCGAAGATCCACTGCGATGCTGATAGTTGACCGCTTGCACGCTGCGGCTGATGACGGTCACCCGAAAGGTCGGTGTGGTGCTCACCGGCTCGATAGTTGAAGATTGAGTATTGGTTTGCGCAAAGGCGCTCAAACTGAGGGTGATTCCTACTGCTAACAACAGCTTGCTTTTCAAAGTAACTCTCCTTGGGGCAGATGCCTGCCGAATAACTTGGTCTGAACTTCAGTGGTGCGTTCATCCTCAATGGCCGGGGCTTTCCTTTAGGGGAACAGCAATGTGCCCACACGAATTCGAGACAGCGAATGGAACAGTCCGAAAATATTCAGGAGCCACAAGACCACGGCGATGACGACAACGCCGTTCAGGATGGACTTGATTGATCCCTGCATGGGAATGAAGCGATTCACCAGCCAGAGCAGGACACCCACCACGATGAGAACTTCCAGAATCTGAATTAAAGGCATGATCTTTGACCTTCCTTGTTGCGCAAGCGAATCCCTCTCATCCGCCTGGAGGTATTGCCCGATTTCGATGTTCGAGAGTCTTTAGGGTCGAATCGTGTCACGCCGCAAGGCTTGGCGGCAGGCACACGGATGAAGAAGCTGATTCGCTGGATGTGGCCGCCGTTCGTGACCTGATCTGGACACGCCCGCGCGACCTAAAGTAAGAGCTGCGATTCAGCGTCGCCGCTCCGTATACACACTCAGAAGATAATTAAGAATGACAGGTGTGAGCGCGAGCGTCTGAGCAAGATAGCTCACAAGTTACGAATGGTCGTTCTGAAGCAGAGTGGACGTGCTTCCTATGCGGGGTCAGCGATTCATTCTTAAGCGGCTGTGCGACGGCCAGCAGACCGTACGGGTATGTGCCCACGCGGCAAGTCGAATTCCCGTCCACAGTCGAAGCAAACTTTGTATGTGCGCTGTTTGATCGTGAACACACGGCTGAGATGACGATGCCGGCAGCCAAAAACAAACTGAAAGAGATTGAGCAATAATTTCATAAATCCTGCGCGCGCTGGCGACGTTCGCAACTTCCATTCGCATCCAGCCACTCGAGTAGCGAGCGAACGCTGGCCCGAGCCAGGGCAATCGCGCAATCCGCGGCTCCGTAATAGATGTTTAGGCCATCGCCGTCGGCATCCATGGTGTACCCACACGGAAATACGACATCGTCAACGTCGCCGTGACGTTCATATTCCGCTTCTGGCCCGAAGATCCACGAGTCTCCCCGCAGCAAGCACTTCTCCGGATTGTCGAGAGCGAAGAGGGCCAAGCCTAATCTGTAGAGACAGCCAGCTGGCGTATGCCGGACTCCATGGTAAAACACCAGCCATCCCCTGGACGTCTCGATCGGTGGCGGCGACAAGCCGATCTTGTTTGCATCCCACCAGGCGCCACGACGCGCTTCCAGCATAAGGCGGTGTCTGCCCCAATAACGCAGGTCAGGTGAATAGGAAATCCACATGTGCGACCCGAGGGTCGTCATTGGACGATGAATCAGCGCCCAGCATCCGTCAATTCTTCGGGGCAGAAGAGCAGAGTCTTTGTCGTCCGGCGGCATGATTACGCCGTATCGTTCGAAGGTGTGGAAGTCTTTGGTCAGAGCCAGCGACACTCCGGGCCCACCGCGTGAATAGGACGTATAAGTGACGACGTATTGCTGCAGTTCGGGGACGAACGTGATGCGAGGATCTTCAATGCCCCAGATCTCTTCCGGGAAGTTCTTGGGATCGGCCATCAACGTGGGCTCTTGGTCGATTTGCCATCCATCGACGCCATTGCGAGATCGCGCGGCGCATAGATGCGACAAGCCGCGGCGATCTTCCACGCGGCAAAGCAGCAGGGTCGTGCCATCCGAGAGTAGCGTGGCGCCTGCATTGAACACGCTGTTGATTTCGTATGGCCAATCCTTTTTGCTGAGGATCGGATTGGCGGGATGGCGAAGAAGCAGTGGCTCGAAGCGAGTGCCCAGAAGGCTCACTTGCTTTTCTGCGGGTACCGTCATGAAAGGGCTTCCTTTTGTTCAGGTTCCTGCACCGAGCGCATTTCGAGAAGCGCCGTCAGGAACGAAAGAGTTGATTCTGCACCCTGGTTTTCATTGGCGCGATCGGGATGCAGGCCGTCCCGGCAACCGCCGGTTGCGGAATCATAAAGAGGTAGCTGCAGGTCGTTGTCACCGAGGAACCAGTTGAAAGCGGACCAGGCTTCGCGTCGCCAACGGTTGTCACCGGTTACGCGGTAGGCCTGCAGGCAAGCAGAGACCGCGCCCGAGGCCTCAAGTGGCTGCTGATCAAAGCGGGCCTTCTCGCCATCCTGGCGATAGAAGCCCTGCGAACCGATCGGGACAAAGTGGCCATTTATCTCGCAACGCTGAGTTCCCAGCAACCACTCCAGAGATTCGAGGCCGACGGAAACCATCCGCTGATCGGAGCAAGCCGAACCCACGAGTAGCATGGACTGAGACAGTCTGGCGTTGCCATAGGCTAGAACGTTCTCGAACCATTTCCAATCTGGCCTTCGGACTGACTCATACATTCCGAGTAGTCGCCTACTGAGGGCGGATCGCACCTTCTGCGCATCGCGATCTCCGGGATAGGACGTCAGATACTCCTGAATTCCGAGCAGGGTGTAGGCCCACGCCCGCGGACTGGTGAATTCGACCGTCGCGGGGAGAGAGAGCTCAAACAAGTGACCGGCAGCGCCCCTGCATGCCTGATCGCGGGATCGCCCCAGAACCGTCCCCAAGGCCCACAATGCCCGCCCATGGCAGTCTTCGGAGCCTACCGGTTCGTTCCACCGGCGATCATAGCGCAGAAAGTTCTTGAATCTGTTCTTCGCGGGATTAAAGGCATGCTCCAGAAATGAGAGATACAGGCTCAAGGAGTTTGCGGATGCGAGTTGATACCTGTCCGACTGCTCGAGCAGGACGGCAAGCAGGAGAGCACGCGCATTGTCGTCTGTTGTGTATCCCTCTCTGCGGTTCGGGATCGTGAAAATCGAATGCTGCAACATTCCCGTGTCGTCGGTTAGACGATTCAAGTGATTCAGCTTTAAGTCTGGCAACTGATCCAGCAATTTCTCTGCAATGCGCGCGGAGAACTGGACTCTCGGCTTCTCCATGCGATCGCTGCGAACCCGCGCAAAACTTTCCATGTAGCCTTGCGCCACTCGTTTCCAGATCATCTCTCGCGCAAATAGGTACGCGCGTTTTCGCATGGCGTGACGGATGGCAGGAGTGTCGAGGAGCTCGACCGCCTTGTGTGCAATCGCGTCAGGATTTTGAAACGGAACCAAAGCGCCCCTGCGGTCGTCCAACAGCTCGATCGCATGCCAGTAGGGCGTAGAGATGATCGCTTTGCCCGCACCAAGCGCATAGGCAAGTGTGCCGGACACTACCTGCGCCTCATGCCGATAGGGAGTGATGTAAATATCAGCGGCACCAATAAACTCGACCATTTCCTCGGGGCTAACGAAGCGATTGTGGAAGATCACTTGCGATTCCACTCCCATTTCCTTCGCCAAGGCCTGCAAACTGGCTCGATACTTGTCGCCCTCGCGACGCAGGATATGAGGATGAGTCGCGCCTGCGACTATGTAGACCACATTCTTGTGTTTGGATAAAATCTGCGGCAAAGCCTGAATTACATTTTCGATTCCCTTGTTCGGCGAGAGCAGGCCGAACGTGAGGAGTACAGCCTTGCCTTCCACACCAAAACGGTCTTTGTAGAAGTTCGGATCCAAAAAGGGGAGATCTGGAACTCCATGCGGCACCATATCGATCTTGCTACCTGGTACCTTGAAGATTTCCTGCAGGAACTGGGACGACAGCTGACTCATGACGATGAGCCGGTCGGAGAGTTCCGCGATCTCTTCCATGACGAGCATTTGGTCAGGATTTGGTTCGCGCAGGACGGTGTGCAACGTGGTTACGACCGGCATCTTCAGGCCGCGCAGCAGATGCAAGATATGGCTTCCGGCAGGGCCTCCGAAGATTCCGTACTCGTGCTGCAGGCACACCATGTCGATGTTGTTGAAGTTAAGAAATTCGGCGGCTTCCTGATAAGACTTGACATCATCTTGCGCGAGCGACCATCTCACTCGATCGGGATAGTCGTATCCTTCCTCGGTATCGTTGACCGGGAGCGCTAACAATCGAGCTGATCCGCATTCAGTCGATATGGCTGCGCAGAGATCTGCGGTAAAGGTAGCGATTCCACAATGTCGCGGAAGATAATTGCCGAGTACCGCAATTCGACTGGGCAGGGATGGCTTCGACTGCAATCTTGCGCGAACTGCTGCCACCTCTCGATGAGCCCGAGACTGCGGGGCTACAACTTTCAAAAGGACCTTAGTTAGTGCTGCGTTTGGTAGCGACATTGTCCCCCCCAAGACCTGGTGAGAAACGGCGACGAAGGGTTCGCTCTTTCAACCTTGCGAGAGCAACATCCCGAGGTCCAGGGACGCCTGCTCCCAGCGCGTTTCGGCTGTTTAATTGCTGTTTAATTAAGGAACTGCTTCCACCGGTGGATCTTCTCTGGTCAGTATTCAACGACATTGAGCTTGCGGACTGATCAAAATTGACCAGTCCCACCTCATGACCGGCAACCTTCGGAGAGTGCTTCCACGCAATCCGCGGAGTCTGCGTTTACGAGACAACTACGTTTACGGGGACTAATTCCGGAATACACTTGGAGTTCTGGATGGATTTGATGGCGTCCTCCGCCGTGAACTTTCCCATGATGAGTGCCAGCTTGCGGTTCGTTGTCATCTGTACGGAGGGCCGATCAATGCTCTGCACGTAGGTAGCGGCGCGAGCGCCGCCCCGGCTCACTCTTACAACGAACTTGATATTGGTCATGATTTCTCCAGTTCTCTTGGAATTAGAAATGAATTGGACGAAAGGGCTGCCCGATTCTCTCAGTGATAGGTCATTCTTTTCGTTCAGTGCTTTTCTCGATAATCTTCGATTCCCGGCTATATACCTTTGTAAGGCTCATAAGGAGGTTCGGACTCCGGCTTCTCGGCGTAGGGCCGGTAGTGCTCGGGCGCGGCAGGCTCCTCGGTGTAAGGCTTATAGGGAGGCGTCGGCAGTGTGGGCTGTTGGGTTGGCTCCGAGTCCAGCAGTGCTCCGACACAAGGTATTGATTCTTTTGCGGATTCGCTCGATTTATTGGCCAATTGATTAGACCTCTACCACAACCATCATGCGCCAAGAAGAAGAGCGCGTGATGGTCACAATTGACCATCTTTTTGACGTCCAACCGTGCATTGTGTAGCCATGAAAGTTAAATCGAAAGAGGCGCTCGCGGTTCGTTGTCCAACCTGCGGAGCGAAGCCAGGCGAAAAATGCGAGCTCAGTACCGGCCTGCCCCGGACAGAACCACATCGAGATCGGCGCTTAGCGGCCTCGGAAAAGTGACTGTGGGGAAACCCTCAGGCGATCGCCGACTATACGCGTGTTGAAGACAGATGGTCGAAGGTAGCCCTGCCACTGCAACTGCGGTTCTTCCACTGGTAGGCGGCGTAGTACGGATCAGTCCCTGCGGGCCGAGGTCCGGGGCTCGACTTGTTGTTCCCAAACCGAGGCACGTGAATTCTGGCTTGTGACTGATTATCGGGCAACTCAACCTGTGGCCCACTCGGCATTGTCCTGTGACATTTGGCGCGCGTCAGCGCTTTCCAGACTACAGCTCTGTTGCATGTGGCGAGAGTGCGCTGACACGGTCACATAGGGCACACCTAGGAAGCGCCGGGCAACGATCGCGGTAACTTCGAGCCCGTTGAAGTGCTGCAGCCTGACCTTGGCTAAAATCCGCTTCAACGCACTCGCTATCTTCGCTGGCCCGGGAGATCCAAAGAACATCGCCTTGACCTCTGTGGCTAAGAAAAAGAAGTTCCATCCCACAGAGTGGATCTCGCGATCGAGAGCAATGCCCACTGGCATCGTGACCGTGCTCCACTCCCCGAAACCCTTCTCAGTTTGAAATCCACTCAGCTGTGGTAGTCCGGGCCGTTCTCTCATCAGGATCGTGCCGACTTGAACGATGGATGACATATCGGTTTTTCCCCAAGACCCGCCGTGGTGTTCGCAGGTCCCTTCAGAAGTCCAAACTCAACCCAAACAATTAGTGTCGCTCATCGCCACTTGGAATACTGTTTAGAATTGCTCACTTCGTATTTCATCTAGAGGAAGTCTTTATTTATGCTGGCTTGGGCTATATCCGACTATACTTGTCGGAGGTGAAGCCAACCACAGCGTCAAAGATAAACGGCGGATTTAACCCCGACAATTTTCTCGCGACCATTGGCGAGGGCAGGAAAATCCTGGTTATTCCCAAGAAACAATCGATATTCGCGCAAGGCGATGAGGCTGATGCTGTCTTTTATGTCCAAAAAGGTAAAGTGCGGCTCACGGTCGTATCCAAGATTGGCAAGGAAGCAACCATCGCGATCGTGAACCAAGGAAACTTTTTCGGCGAAGGATCATTGGCCGGTCAGCTGTTGCGAATGGGGTCCGCGGCTGCAATGACCGATTGCGAGATTCTCCGAGTGGAGAAGAAGACGATGATGGATGTCCTTCATCGGGAACCCGCACTTTCAGAAATGTTCGTAGCCTATCTGTTGGCCCGAAACATCCGCTACGAAGAGGATTTGGTCGATCAACTGTTCAACTCCAGTGAGAAACGACTGGCTCGCGTCCTGCTACTGCTCTCCCACTTTGGCAAGGATGGCATTCCAGAAACTGTTATACCCAAGATCAGCCAGGAGACATTGGCCGACATGGTTGGGACGACTCGTTCGCGAGTTAGCTTCTTCATGAATCGATTCAGGAGACTGGGCTTCATTCACTATGCTGGTGGCTCCGAGGGTGCTCTACAGGTCCACAGCTCACTACTCAACGTAGTTCTCCACGACTAAAATCTACGAAGAAAAAGGGACATGCTTAAAAACCGGTATGCCCCGAAGATCAAATCCCTAATCTCTGCGACGGATTTCCCTGGTCACTCCATGTGGCTTGACTTTAATTGTGATCACCACCTTCGCCCCAGGTTTCAATTGCACCAGATTGCCCCGCGCATCGGTCAACGTGTTTTCGATACGGAGTTCCTGGTATAGGTACTCGGCTCCCTCGACCACAATCTGCACTCGATCAGGTTCACTTGACCCGCAGGATGCAATGATCTTTTCGACAGTTCCACGCAAGGTGGTAGCCGGATTCTCCGTCACTGGTGGTCCTCTCAAGTTTTAGTCGAAAATGCGATCCCGGTATCTGATCGAACAGCAGGTACCCACTCGATTGGAAGCACATGACGGGGGTGCGCTGGCGCAGTCGCGGCACTCTGCCGATGGCCGCACGACAGGCAGATCGCTCCCACTTGGCGGATATCGGTTTCTTTCGATATAACATTCTCGCGAACCGCAAGAGAACCAGCGATGACCGGGCCGGCGCATGCGTCACAAGGGTATGCGGAAAGATGCAGATATTGTTTTGCCATGGGGATTCCTCAATACGAATAGTACGGACATGACATGCAGGTCGGAATTTTGGATGGACAACATCCAAGACATAAACCCTCCGCCTATGCGTGCTTTGTGGCTTTTCTCTCCAGGGAAACGGTGCTGAGCGACTTTCCGCACTCCAGACAAACTCGCTTGGCTCGCGGCGTAATCAGGCCGCAAAACGGACATACCCTTTGAAGTCGAACTTCCTGTTTCTCTGGCCTGACCGTTGCCAGCAACGTTCCAAGGAATTCCCGTGCGGACGCCAGTCGCCGACGGAGAGAGGGACGGTACGGTTCCATCAATTTCACCTGCGCCGGGCGCTTGGCTGATTGCGCCAATCTTCGGCAACTTAACGATGACAGGAGTGACGCCCTGATGCTGTGCAGGATTGCTCACTTTGCCCAGATCCTTCACTGGCACCTATGATGACCCTCTCGTCAGGATTCGGGATTTCCGACGTCGGACTCAAAGAAGACATGCGCGCGAGCAGAAATCCCGACGTCCGAGCGCGGCTGCTGGGCGAAGACAGAGGCTGGGAATAAGACGTTTTAGGCTCTATTCTCGTTGTGTCCTCCAGGTATGGATGATGAGGTTGAGACCGCCTGCGACCAGTTCGTTCCAAGGCTGATCGGCGGAACCTGTCGGTAACTGCTAAGCCACAGCGAAAATGGCGCCAAGAATCAAACCTCCCGAAGAGGTCTGGGTATGTCGAACCTTCAGGAGTTGAAATGACAGACGGTAAATTCCGGCTCGCAAAGGACCGATGCACTCCAACGGGTCATGAAACTGGAGTGTTCTGGCTTGCGGGCAAGCCCGTAATTGCGCCGATGGTTGGCTGGGAACTGACTACAGCAGGTACTTCTGTCAGTTGCCGCCCTTTTCACCGTGGCCTACAAGATGGGCATGGGATCTCGGCTCGGCAGCAATGCTTTTCGTCCAGATCGCATCTCGGTATCGTCGCGCCAAGATCTCGGCAAAAGCGGGTGGGCTATATATGCAGATATGCGGATTCTCTGGTCATCGCTGGGATTCTTCTATCTGCTGCTACTGAATGGTTTGCCCAGATGCCAAACTACGAATTAACGTGAAGCCAAACTCAAGCATATGTGTTCATGGACGGATCAACGTTTGGTCTCCGCAGCCGCAACATTTCAGTGGCACCAGAAAGTCACATAATCGGCCTTTATAACTATGGTTACAAACCGGAAGTCCGATGAGAAGAGAAAGCACTCGATTTTAAAGCAGCACGGTTCCGGAGCAGTAGGATGCATGTGTCTCAGACAGTGGACACCGATACCGGTGAATTCACCAGGAAGACACTGGCCCGAAGGGAAATTGCATTTGTATGTGCAATTGCAGACGCGGATCCAGCGTTAAACCCGCCTTGGCGACCGTGGTGTTCCTGGGACATACGCACCGTTTTGCCAGTGCCGACAAGGTAGCTACCCGATTTCTCCTTCTAACTCTTGCTCTCCTCTTCGCCGCGCCGCTTTACGCACGAGATAAGACTGACGTAATGGTGATGACAAACGGCGACCGCCTGACTTGTGAAGTCAAGGGACTGGATGCGGGAGTACTCTACGTCAGCTTCGATTACATCGACGGCACCGCATCGGTGAATTGGTCGAAGGTATCCCGCTTGGAAAGCAACCAGTTGTTTGTCGTAAAAACCGAGGGTGGCGCGGTCTACACTGGGATATTAAGAACTCCCGATACACCGGCTGACCGACCGGTGACGATTCAGGTCCTGGCTCCCGGCAAAGAAGACCTCCTCGACCGTTCCCAAATCGTGCAAATGGTTGCTACATCTGAAAGGTTCTGGCAGCGGTTCAATGGAGATGTAAGCTTCGGTGTGATCTATTCAAAAGGCAATCAATCGACGCAGTACAGCTTAGGTTCGCAGACCGCTTATGTACGAGAGCGCTGGACTGCGCTGGCTGATTTCAATTCCAGCTTATCCTCCAGTTCGGGGACCAATGCTTCCACTCGAAACTCTTTGAATTTTGGCGGCCGTCATCTGCTGCCCTGGCACAACTGGTTCTATGCGGGTCTAGGCGCTTTTCTGCAAAGCTCGGAACAAGGAATTGCGTTGCAGAGCACCGTGGGTGGTGGTATCGGACGTTACTTTAAGAACACAAACCGCACGAACATCTCGCTAGTGGTCGGGCCTGCTTGGCAGAATACCGACTATCAACAGTCCGATGCTCCCATTAGTCATCAAAATGTCGCCGCAGCTCTCTTTTACGGCCAGGCGCAGTTCTTCAAGTTTAGTAAAACCAACCTCGATGTAACCGCTGCGTTGCTGCCCGCGCTTTCGGAACCCGGCCGACTCCGCTTCAATACCAATGCCTCGTATTACATCAAGATTGTCAGCAATCTGAAATGGAACATATCTTTTTATGGAAGCTGGGACAATCGGCCTCCGCCACTTTTTTCCGGCAGTGACTATGGCACCAGCTCAGGGCTCAGTTGGACATTTGGCCTCAAGTGAGAAGCGCATCCCCATCCAGCCTCATCTCGATTACGCTCCAGCGGTTAATCGAGCATTGACATTAGTGTCTGCTCCAAAAGAGATTTCGCCAGCGATCCAGTTTCGATTGAATGAGTCGAGGAGGACAAGTCGCCGAAACCCTAAGCTAGTTCGGTCTACCCAACCAGGTGTACTGCCAAGACAGTGCCAAGCTATCGAAATTGCCACCGATGCGAACGTAGGCTCCCCTGCTAAAGCTTGCTTTAATTGCCTGGTGGCGACTCAGCGGAATGGCTGCTGTGACTCCAACGCGGGAAGCCGTCTGCCTGGTAGCCGGATTCGACATGCCGCGCATACTCGTTGTTCCCCCAAACCAGAAATTGCCATCGAGCGAGAACCAAAGGGTCGGCTTTCCCCGGTAATGCTTCGCGTCGTAACTCAGGTGACCCTCGAATGAACCATATGGGTTTTTCGTTTGGGGCTGGGGCGAGGGAATCGAGAAAAATTCCTGGTTCGTTGTGAAGAAGATCGCCCCAGCGTAGCCATCGATAACCCATTTCTCGCCAAAGCGCTGGGAATAACCAAACTCTGGTTTGATGGCCCAGCGGTGAATCCCCCAGTTGATCAGTTTCGTGGGATCATACTGACCGGTCGGGGTGATTACTTTCAGGCTGGCGCCCAATACCACCGTTTGCTTCCACTTCACGAACTGAGAGATGGGCATCGCGGGGCCACCCCTCAAATTCACGGAAACGCGAAATCCTGAATCGAATAGACCGGAGCGGTAAATCTGCTTGTCGGTCCCGAGCACAGACCCTTGAAATGTTCCTACGCCGTAAGGCAACCACGCTGCGATGTTGGCAGACCGCCCAAAAAAGCTGAAGGAATGATAAATGCTGAAGATCGGCACACTGTAAGTACCCGTTGCGCCTGTAACGGGAACCACGCCGTTGAAATCCAAACCGCCGTGGAAGAAGGAGTATGTCAGGTTGATCGCGTTGGAATGAAGCGGGGTGATCAGGTAGGCGCGAGGTGCGAGATCTTGTGCCCAGCAGGAATGTAGAAACATCCCGGCGACAATCGCAAAAAACATCAGCCTTGTTACCACACTCCGCCTTTTTGCGAAGGAGGAGACTTTTGGAACATTCGATGTGTGGCTAAAGGCTTAGACATTGCACCGTGCTCTTTATCCTCAAGCCCTTTCGGTTTACCGAAGGGGTTTTCCTTGCGCAACGAGAAGCTTGTACGCGGCATAATATTCGTAGACATTGCTGTACGAGTCGGTAATTTGCCAGATGCTTTGGGACACGCGTAACAAGATATTCCGGCACCACTAATTCGTATCTAGTCCATGGCCCGGTGCTTTTTTTCCGAAGTGCCGCGATGCGATGGGCCCGGCATTGAAGCCCACGGCTCAGTTCCGCAACAAAACGTTGCACCCTTCACTGCTGGAACCATAGGGCTCGCGCGCGCATTACGCCCAACCTCAACGCAAGCTTTTCTTAGGGAATCAAGGGAATCACCGAGGTCAGCTGCAGGTTGACAATCAGGGTGAGCCGATTGTCCACCTGATAGAACTTCGCCGCCCGTTTCGCTCCCAAGGCCCTCATAAACTTCGGCCAATAATCCTCTCGCAAGTTCAACGTCTTATCCTCGATGTTGATCATGCGTTGTACCATGTCCCTCGCCTTCGAGTCGTCCATGCTGTCGTAGCTCGATGCGTAGTCTTTGATCAATTGCACGCGCTCGTCGCCGATCACCTGTTGTTCGTGCGAATAGTCGCGATAGACGGGCCAGAATGCTCCGGACTCAGCGTCGGTGAACTGCATCGTGTCAGCAATGATCTTGTCCTTGTTCGCCTGGACGTCGGTGCGAATCAGCTGAATATCGGTGTCCGTCAGGGGTTTTGCAGTTACCTCCGTGGTCTGAGACCAACTGATCGTGCATGTCGAGGCACAGATAGTCATTAACAACCACATAAGCCGCATCGGGTTTCTCCAGTCGTTGTTGAATTTAACTCTCTGATTCACAGCGCAATAGCCCGGCTAGTCACGCCATAGAGGCAGGAGAGCGCTACACTCGGTCGACAGGAATCTTTTCTCATACTTGTCGCTTTTCTGGACGAAAATGCCGCCGGTGTCCGTGATCGCGAGCGGGTTGTGAGATCGGCATTACTGAACCGAATACGCACGCGCATCCATACATGCGGAAAACGCTCTCTTGAACGTATCAATCGCGCCTTTCTGCGCCGCCTGCGCCTGAGCCTGCATCTGTTGTTGAGATTGGGCTGTCTGCTGTGCCGCTTGCTCCTTGACCGTCTCCTCTTTCGTCCTCTGTTTGCGTCTGCCGGATATCGCTCCCACGGTGGCGCCAATGGCTGCTCCCTTTCCCGCGTCGCCGGCGATCGCCCCAATCGCGGCACCTCCCGCAGCGCCTCCCGCCGCACCCTTCACCGTCCCACCTTTGCTCACGTCCTTCGCCGCTTGCTGGGCGGCCTGCTGCTGTTCGGCTTGTTGTTGCTGTGCGCTCGAAGCCGCGGGGGGCGGAGCTTGCGGGTCGACACCCGTGTTCTGCCTCGCAGATCCATAGCAATCGCTCTCGTCTTTGAGTTGTTGGTCTGCATTTTGCTGGTTCTTGGGATAAACGAACATGCCAATAGTCTTAGCTGGGGACCATGCGGGTGCGGGGACGTTCTGAGCTTTGACCGAAGGAATCAACCAAACCATCAAAAAAGCCGTCAGAAGACGTTTCATTTCATCTCTCCGCTTTGAACCGGTGAACTGGGACAGAAGAAACAGACAGCGCGAGTTGTTTCCGTGAACGAAAACAAATGTGATGGGTAACACAAGCATGACGCCATCTTCGACTGCTTAAGACGAGGCAAACTACTGGCAAAGGTACCAGTAAGGGAAAGCTCTGGGTCAGGCTTGAGTAACCCAGTCGTGGGCGCGCAATTCTGCTCTTCCATGCAATCGCGTGCAGTCGTCTAACGCCAGTTTTTGCGCCCGAGAAGAAAATCTGAAACGCGCATCGCACCCTTCATGCCGAGGGCACTCCCGAAGGACTGGTAATCTTCACAGTTGGCAGAGTCAGTATGCCCTCATAGGTTCGATCGATCGCAGGACTACCCTTTGGCCGCACTTGGAAAGTGCATCCTCACTTTTTCGAAGCGGCGTCTCGCGCAGTATCAAGGAGCTGACGATCATGAAAAGGCAGCTTTCGCATAGCAACCCTGTTGTCCTAAGCTTGATTGTCTTTCTTTCTCTTGCGGCCTATGCCCAGGATAAGACGCGCCCGGAGGCTTTCTCTGCCGTAGCGATCGGTACGGGTGGAAGTGTAGGTGGAAAGACCATTTCGTTCAATTTTCGGGTTATGCAGTACACGACCGACGAAGAACTGCAGAACTTTGCCCAACTTGTGAAGGATAAGGGCACCGATGCGCTTCGCCGCGCTTTGGAGAAGGAGGACAAAGGCCGCATAAGCCCGGTAAGTTCCACCGGAAATCAGATCGCTGTTGCGCGGAAACGCCAGGAAGGCCCGCAAACGATCATCACCATTGTTACCGCTCGTAACATGCCCTTTATCGAGCTTTATCGCAACGGACGCACGACAGACTATCCATTCGGTTACCTTCAAGTGAAGCTTGACGCTACTGGCAAAGGCACTGGTCAAATCATGGCTGCGGCCAGGATTCGCTTTGATAAGAAAAAAGGTCTATACGAAATCGAGAGCTATGGCAACCAGTACATCAAGGCTACCAATGTCCGACCCCAATGATCGCCTCTGTTCTGATTTTCGACGACAGCTGCACTGTTTTCTGCCCGATGGTGCCAGCGTCCTTTATCTCTGGCAGCGCCGCGGGAAAGTTGGGATGGAATTCAAGAGATCCGGGTTCGCGCCACTCTGGATGGTCCCCTAATTTGTCGTAAGGGTGATGCCTGTTATCAATAATTAATGACGCGCAACGCCACCAGTTGGCGCTGGGACATCGGGCTCCCGATTGCCTCCTCATGCTGAAGCACTTGCCCGCGTGGAATCGAATCGTGCGACAGGACGCTCAAAGATCCTTAGCAATATCACAACTGCCAACGTCATTGCCAGATTGAAGATTAGTTGCGCCCATGCCACTGCCGTTCCGGGCTCACTCGCAAAGTCCACGACCTTGCCGGCGAACCATCCAAGAAACGGCAAAAACAGCACGACTCCGAACGTGTTGAAGCAAAGGTTAGCCAATGCTACTTTCCGTGCCGTCTTCTGCATCTTGATGCTGGCCACCAGCGCGGTGGCTGTTGTCCCAATATTCGCGCCGATGACGATAGGAATCGCCGCCGTTGCGGGCAGAATTGCCTGCTGCACGAGAAGAATGCAAAGTCCGGTCGTGATACTGCTCGACTGAACGATGGCAGTAACGGCCACTCCGGCCAGCACACCCATCATTGGCGTGCTCGATCGACTCAGCACCTCCGCGAACAGGGGACTTTGGGCGAGCGGCTTCAAGGTGAAGCTCACTAAGTCGAGACTAAAAAAGATGAACCCAAAATAGAAGGCCGCTTTGCCCAGCACCTTGAACCGCGTCGGTATTGCGCTCAGCGCAGTGCCGAGAACGATGAAGAACGGTCCGATCCCGGTCAACTTCAGCGAAACCAGCCATGCCGTGGACGTCGTTCCAATGTTTGCTCCTAGCAGGACGCCCAAGCTGGACCGGAGTGTCATCGTGCCAGCATCCACCAGTGCCACCGTTAGTGAGGTCACTGCACTGCTGGATTGAATGATCGCTGACGCAACGGCGCCGAGCACCACCGCGCGCCAGCGACTTTCGGTGAGTCGGCCTAGCCACTTGCGGAGCGTCTCACCACCCACCGCTTGGATCTCGCGACTGAACCCTTCTAGACCGTACAGGAACAATGCGATTGCAGAGATGGCAGCGAATAGAATTCTGAGGTTTGACATACTGAAAGTTGAGGAGCACTTCTTTCAGAGCAGTTTGATTTGCGTGCGTAGCCGTGTCGACTGTCACTGTCAACAGTGTTCCGCCAGAATCTCCGCGATTCCCGTACTTCCGGCGAGAATCGCAGTTTGAGTCTTAACCGGAATGGTTTCGACCGCAGACACCTAATTTCAGCAGTTGAAACTTGCCCTTCAACCGGGGCTCCACTTTGAGCAGATATAACCACGCGGATGCGACCGTCGCATTTGACCGTCGGGGAGAGTTGCAGGCCGTCTACTGCTTAAACATCAACGGAGGCCCGCTGACTCGCTTCCCCTTGAGGTCCACTGTCACCTCGACCCGGTCGGCGATCTTGACTAAGGGAATACCCTTGTTCATCCCGTAGTCTTTCCGGTCAAATGCCATTGTCCCTTTGATCTCACCTGAGCCTGTCCCCTTACCTGTAATAGTAAAAATCAGCGTCTCGGGTTTAGATACCCCGCGAATGGTAAACGTGCCGGGTATCTCCAAGGTTGCGGGACCGGTCTGCAGAACCTTGTCTGAGTGGAAGGTAATCAACGGATCCTCGTCGACGTTGAAGAAGTCTTTGCTCTTCAGCTTGCCGTCTTTCATGCCACTTCCGGTATGCACGCTCCCAGCCTGAATCTTGATATCCAACACGCCGGTCGTCACATCTGGAGACGTGAATGTCATACCGGCGTCCCACTTGTCGAAAGTGCCCTCCAGAGCCACTGATGCCTTCACGTAAAAGGTAATCTTGCTTTGTTCCGGTGTAAGTGCGAAAACGGGAAGTGTCTCTTGACTTAGTGACGGGAGCACAGCGGACGCTAAGAGGCAGAGTACAACGAATCTCACGCAGTTGAGTGGGCGGCTTCCTGGCATAACTCTCCTCCCAGCTATGTTGTTTCCGATTATTCGCCGATGACACTCCACGTGTCGTCCGGATCAAACTTGGTCATTGCGGCTGCGTTTTCTGTGGTGGTCTCCCCAGATCCTTCTGCAGCAATACACTATCTTGGTTGATGATGAAGATCATCACGCCTAAGTTACCGTACTCCGCCGGATAAGCGGCAAGGAGAACCCGCCGACCAAATGCCGCCATCGGCTCCAGCCGACTCCTAGGCTGACCTCTGGCCAACTCCCAATACAAATAGCTCTGCTTGCCAGCATCGCTGATAAACTTCCCAGCGTATTGAGCGGGATTGGGAACGGAAAATTGTCGGCTCCTACGAGCAGGACCTGGGTTCCATCCACCGTGTTGCGCCAGCGGTGCATGGCCGCGACGAATCCATCAACCGCGGCCTTGCCCTGTACAGCGTAGCCCGAAGAGATAAGATCCTTACCGTCCGTTCCAAAAGCCGGCAGCAGTGCATTTTGATCCCCTGACTTTGCTGCCATGCTCGGTCAATAGTCCATGGTATGCAACTGTCAGTTGTGCGAGGCAGAACTGAATGGGCAGGAATCAGAGGACTTAGACTTGGAGGAAATCTTGGATCCTTAGATAAGGAGGACGTCGTCGCCGTCCGTGATAAATACCTACAGGACGGCGAATCTAGCAGTGGCGGGCAAAGCGAGTGCAATCCCCAGAGAATGCTCGGTATGACCCCATTTTCGCCTATTTTGACAGTATCAACTCAAATGAGGCGTTAGTGGCGTAACACAAGCATCCTTGGGGTACCGGATATTGGCGGAACAACTTAACTTCGGGCACCCAATCGTCTCTGCACTCAATTCTCCCCGTTGCGGTTCCAGAGTTGGTGACTCAAGATCGATTTTTCTGAAACAGCACATCCCTGCCGATACCGTGCGGGTACTTCGGATCCTTATCGGTTTGCCGCGCCCTAGGCGCATCCGTTAGGCAGCTATAAGATGGTTCCTGACGGCATACTTGACCAGTTCGGCATCGTTCTTGGCACCAAGCACTTTCTTCAGCTGGTACTTGTGAAAGCCGACGGTCCTAGTCGACAAGTTGAGGATACCGGCAACTTCCTTCATCACTTTCCCTTCCGCCAACAACTGCAGCACTTCACGCTGTCTGTTAGACAGTCGTTCGTATTCCTGGACCAGTCTCTTTCTTTGCCACCGCAAGCACTCGATCACGTCTCGCGACAGACCTTCTGAAGTGTACGATTTACCTCGCAGCACCTCACGCACGGCAGCCACCATCTCAGCTGCAGTACATGTCTTGAGCAGATATCCAGAGGCTCCCCGCTCGAAGGCTTCAGCGGCCACATCTTCGTCGGAATTCATTGTGAGATACACGAGCTTGACGGTGGGCAACATGTTTTTGACCTGCTGACCCGCGTCCAATCCATTCAGAATGGGCATCGCAACGTCTACCACGACCACATCCGGCTTCAATTCGGCGACCGCACGGACCAGGGCGCGACCATCGCCGACGGTTCCGATGACATCAAATTCCGTTCCGAGAATGTTCTTGCACAACTCGGCCACAAGAGTATGGTCGTCGGCAATCAAAATGCGGGGGCGGCTGGTCATTGTCTTATCCTCTGAGACGCACCGTGTCCCATCAACACGGCGCAAAAGATCGCTTATAGAATGTCACCTCTTAGTGGAGACTCTTAACGGACTGAATCTGGCCATTCAAACGCAATCGAGCAACCCACGGGCCAACTGGCCTATTGAGTTCTACTACCGATTGACGGTTTATCTGTCCTGACACTTGCAAGCTGCGACAATTCGGGTTCCCCGATAGAAAACCGTGAAAAGCCGCAATCCAAACAGACCGCAATCTTCGGCAAGGTTGGAATTCCGGGATTATCAATGTACTCCAGGCCGCTGAAATGGATCATCATCTCAGCAGTAAACTCCGCTTGATTGCGCGACTGGCATAATTCGCAATACATGACACAACCCCAGTCCCACTTTGAGATCCGAGATTCTACTCGGATAAGTTCTTGTAGTTGTATGCACTGCTAATGCGGCCTTTGTGCCAACCCGATGAAAAATATATTTCAGGTGTTGTTCAGTAGTAGACTCTCTGTAACTCATCGGTTTGTGAGTTGCAGAGAGTATCTGCCTGGATTCCATCAACCCAAGAGATCTTCGCGGGGAACCGCTGTCGTCGACGCAACTGCAGCATCTGACTGACGAGCAGCTCATGGCTTGCCTGCAGGAAGGACAGGGCGACGCCCTAGCTGTCCTCTTCGACCGCTACCAGAAGCTAGTCCTAAGCATTGCGCTGAAAATTGTCCGCGATCCCGGTGAAGCGGAGGACGTTATGCAAATCGTTTTTGTGGATCTTTTTCGCGCAGTGGCACAATTCGACCCCCTCAAAGGCAATACTAAGGTGTGGCTGATGCAGTACGCGTACCACCGCGCAACGAATCGCCGACAGCATCTTCAGAGCCGGGAGTTTTATAAAAGCGCCGAATTGGAAGAAGTGGACATGCGGCCCGTGGAAGCTCACGCAACTTTTGGCTTAAGTTCGCCAGAGACGAACGCACTTGTTCGCCAGAGTATGGGCACTTTGTCGGACATACAGAGGTCGGTTATCGAAATGGCCTGCTACGAAGGCCTTTCCATGCGGGAAATTGCCGAGCGGACGGGAGATTCATTCGTCAACGTCCGCCATCATTATTATCGCGGGCTCCACAAGTTGCGCTCTTTGATATCGGGTGGAGGCGACAGGAAACCGACCGCAGAGGGAGGCAAGTGTGCCTGAGCACGGAAGAATGCCTAAGCACGAGCAATATGAAACCCTTTGTGCGCTTGCAGCCGGCGGCCTTCTGGAGGGCGCGGAGTTTATTGATTTCCAGGCTCATATGAGGGAATGCAGTGGATGCCGCTCGGATTATCAGGAGTTATCGATTCTGGTCACTCAGGAGCTGCCGAAAGCTGAAGGAATGTTGCGCCAGAAAATAGCCGAGATGAGGGCCAAGCCACTGCCCTATGCGCGGCAGCGCTTCCTTCGCCGGGCACGATCCGAAGGCGTTATCTTCTCGCGCGAAGTTGAGAGTGCCGCCCAATCGGCTCCTCGGTATTTCCGTCCCGTCACTGTGCTCGCTCCCGCTGCGGCGCTGATGTTAGTTGCGATCAGTTTAACGGTCTACCGTTTCCGGGAGACACCTGACATCGCCCGGGCGAGGGAGGCCGCCACGGCACATCAGATCGCTGAGCTTAAGCTTGAGAACTCCACTCTTGCCGCTCAGTTGCAAGCGACCGTCGCGAAGGAACAGCACCAGATCCAAGATCTGCGCGCACAACTTGGAAACGCCGCCACAAGCGCAGAGAACCTGCGACGCAATAGTGAACAGGCACGCGGAGAGGCCTCGCGGTCCTCCAGTCAGAACGCGCAACTACTGGACGAATCCCGCAAACAGGAACAACTCTTGACAGATGCCAGAGACGAAGCGGCTCGTGACAGTCAATTGCGCATCAGCGACGAAGCTTCACTAGTAGAGCAGCAGGCTCACATCACGGAGCTCTCGAATAAGTTGCGGATCGCGAGCGCTACTCTTCAGATGGAACGACAACTGGCGGCGGCCGGTAAGAACATTCCCGAGCTTATCGCAGCTCGCCAACTGCATGTCATCGATGTTCGCGACACTGACCCGAATGGTAACGCCAGTCAGGCCTTTGGTCGCGTCTTTCTAATTGAAGGCAAATCCCTCATTTTTTACGTTTTCGATTTGAATGATGTAGCGACAAATGCCAAGCGCAGTTTTCAGGTCTGGGGAGTGCAGCAAGCTGGAAAGAACCCGCCGCGCAGCTTGGGCTTCCTGCGCGTAGATGACAGAGGACAAGGGCGTTTGGGGCTGAAGGTAGAGAACCCGGAATTGGTAAAGGAAATCAGTTCTGTATTTGTTACGATCGAACCCGCGGCTGGCAGCAAGGAACCTAGCGGACAGAAGATGCTTTACGCGTACCTCGGCGAAGCCAACCATCCGTAGGTGAACACCAGTCACAGTGTTGATCTGTTTTGCTAACTGGAAGGCCCACCTATAAGTCTTCCTCTTACTACCCAATGGCCACTTGGGGCCTGTCAATATTGACAGGTGTATCGACCCAGCGACCAAAATATCTTGATCGTGCCTTAGCACGCAGGAGAAAGGATCTCACCGCGCGAGCACCAAGGGAGAGCTCTGATGAAGTGCCCCGTGCTCGTCTTGATACTTCTGACCGCGTCGAGGACCTTGGCCCAAACAGAAAGCGCCCGGATTTCTGGCAGGGTTACGGACTTGAGCGGCACCGTGATCGTCGGAGCCGAGTGCAAAGTCACCAACCTCGAGACCAACGTCTCAACCTTTACTAACACCAACCAGGACGGGATCTACGTAATATCCGATCTGCATCCAGCCACTTACCGTCTGACGGTTCAAAAGGAAGGCTTCCGCACCGTGGTCCAACCCGGTTTGCAGTTGTATGTGCAGGATGCGGTCAATGAAAATTTCACGCTCGCGTTCGGCCCCTCGTCAGAAAGTGTGACAGTGAGCACTCCCTTGCTACAAACCGACTCGGCGTCGGTCAGTACCGTGGTGGGCGACCAATTCGTGCAGAACATGCCTCTGAGTGGACGCAGCTTCCAGTCGCTAATTGCACTCGCGCCCGGGGTGGTGTTTACGGCCTCGTCCGAGGGGCAGGGTCAGTTCAGCGTGAACGGACAACGCAGCAATGCGAACTATTTCATGGTGGACGGAGTGAGCGCGAATTTCGGATCAGCCGCCCTTTCTGACCTTGGTCAGAGTCTGGGCGGTGCAATTCCGGGATTTACATCCGGAGGCGGCACTAACGGACTCGTATCCGTGGATGCCATGCAGGAATTCCGCATCCAGACCTCATCATACGCTCCAGAATTCGGGCGCACTCCCGGAGCCCAGATCTCGATCGTCACGAAGTCCGGTGCGAATCAATTCCACGGGACGGCTTTCGACTATTTGCGAAACGACTTTTTCGATGCGCGAAATTATTTTGATGCGCCACCACTGATCAAACCGCCGCTGCGTCAGAATGACTTTGGCGGAGTGGTTGGCGGTCCGATCATCAAAAACAAAACGTTCTTCTTCTTTTCTTACGAGGGCCTGCGATTGCTGCTTCCACAGACCGCTTCGCAAAAGGCATTTTATACGGCATCTGCCCGGGCAGCGGTTGCGCCGGTCTACCAGCCATTTATCAATGCTCTGCCTCTCCCAACCGGCCCACCGATCGACCCGAGCTGCGACAACATCACTAAAGCCTGCATGGCGAATCTCTCGGCCGTCTGGTCCAATCCTTCTACACTCAACGCCACCAGTATCCGCATCGACCACAACTTGAACAGCAGGATCACGCTGTTCGCGCGCTACAACCATGCCCCATCGTCTGACGGTTTTCGAACCTGGGAGGAAGTGCAGTACGACAATGTAAATACGGACACTTTGACCGGCGGCGCAACCATCACCATCACTCCGACGAAGTTGAACGACTTCCGTGCCAACTGGAGCCGAACCACAGGCACGACCACTGGTGTCCTCACGGATTTCGATGGCGCCGTGCCGCCGCCGATGTCGGTTCTCTTTCCGCTCGGCTCGCCGTATAGCTTCAGTCACAGTCAGGCAGCCGCCGCTGACATCCAAGAAGGCACGCTGTACAACAACGTCCAGCGACAACTCAATTTCGTAGACACGTTCTCCTGGGTCATAGGTGCGCACCAGTTGAAGTTCGGCATTGATTATCGCCGCCTCAGCCCGACATCTCGGGAAAGCGCCGATTATGTTGCGCTTACATCGGGCTTCCAGGATCTGGTGCAGGGAGACGTGAGCGGAACGTTGCTGCTCGATAAATTTCCTCTTTCCGTCAACGTCAATAATTACTCGCTGTTCGCTCAGGACATATGGAAGGCCACGACTCAACTGACGTTAACGTACGGGCTGAGGTGGGAGATCAATCCTGCGCCGGTGTCGGCATCGTCCGGCTTGCCGCTGTATGCAGTACAAGGAGTCTTCGATTCGAATCCCCTTGCCCTGGTGCGGGAAGCACCATGGCGCACCCGGTTCGGCAATTTCGCTCCACGCATCGGAGCGGCCTGGCAGGTCACGCCCAAGACCGTGGTGCGGGGAGGTTTTGGTTTCTTCTACGATCTGGGCTACGGCAACATCGGGGACGCCTCCACCAGCTATCCATACATACGCGACGAGTTCAATATCTTCCCATCTCCAATACCGTTCGATCTCAACAATCCAGCTTTTCAGCCGATTCCGTTTTCAGCGACTGTCACGCCGAACCATGGAGGCCTCTTTGCTGTGGATCCGAACTTGCAGCTTCCATTGACGATTCAGTGGAATGGGGCCATCGAGCGGGAACTTGGAACGAACCAACGGTTGACGGCAACCTATGTCGGGGCGGATGCAAGACGCCTTCTCCGCGAGGACAGGATTGCTCCACAGGGATTCGACAATGGTCCTTCGTACCCCGCAGTGTCGAACGGCGGGTACGCTCACTATGAGGCTTTACAGTTGCAGTTCCAGCGTCGTATCTCTCATGGCCTGCAGGCACTGGTGTCCTACAATCTCTCGAAAGCCAGCGATACCGGGTCCAACGACGGAACGGGCTTTGTAGTGCCGAGCGTCAGCCAAATCGTCGTGCCACCACTGACCCCTTCTGACTTCGACCTGAGGCATTCCGCTGCGGGAGCCGTGTCCTACGAAGTACCAGCCCCGGCCTGGGGGCGCGCAGGCAATGCAATCCTGAAAGGCTGGGCTGTGGACGGATTGGTGCGCGTCGATTCGGCGCCGCCGCTCACCGTGGTAGTTGGAAATCAGAATTCTATCGTTGGGTATCACCAAGTGCTGGCCAACGTGGTACCCGGCCAACCGTTCTGGATTCCCGACCCGACGCAACCGGCGGGAAGAGCACTGAATCCCGCCGCCTTTTCGACGCCTGCCGATGGAGCGCAGGGAAACTATCCCCGCAACAGCCTTCGCAGCCCATACTCGATCAACCAGACCGACATCGCGCTGCGCCGACGTTTCAACCTGGCCGAACGGGTCAAGCTCGATCTGCGCGCGGAATATTTCAATGTGTTCAACCATCCCATGTTCGGTGCTCCTGGTGGTAACCAACCCAACACCGGATTTGGCATTTGGGACTTTGGCAAAGTCGATACCACAACGAACGAAGCGCTGGGCGGAGGCGGGGCGGCTGGCGGACAGAGCTTCCTTTATGCATTAGGTGGACCGCGCTCCGCACAGTTCACGATCAAATTTCTGTTCTAGCTTCAACAACCATGCCGCGGAGCTTCGAACTCAGTTAAGGCAAGTAAGCGTTCGCTCGATTCTTCCTCAAGTTCCACGAACGACACCTTTCGAATTTGGCTTGTGGTGCACTCGTCGGCAGACAGTCGTCATACCCGAATGATTAAATTCGACTTTGCGAATCGTAATTCTTATAGATCCAGTTAAGTCAGAAGGCTAAGCAATTACAAGTCCCGCGCCCGGCTTCGGAGTCCTACTTTGTTACGCTCGGGCAAAATATCAGAATTCATGAGCAATATTTCGGCACAGGGATCAAAGTATCCTGATCTTCGGATCTGTCCGTCTCAATCAAAGGATGCTCCTCGAACCACGACAATGTGGAGGCCTACACTAACAACTCTTGGAACGGCCTCATTCCGCTCGCAGTGCATCCACCGGATCCACGATTGCAGCTTTCCGCGATGGCACATAGGTCGCAATGCACGCAATGATAAGAATTGAAACCGTTGCTACAAAATAAGTCCCCGGATCCACAGGGCTCACGTGATACAGCAGCGAACTCATCAGATGCATCGTTGCAAGAGCAACGGCAACACCACCAATCACGCCAATCACTGTTAGCAGCAGTCCTTCGCGAATATACATTCGGGTGAGTGCCGCACGCTGCGCACCCAAAGCCATACGGATGCCAATTTCGCGTGTATGTTGCGAAATTGCATATGCGATCACGCCGTAAAGTCCAATGATGCCTAGCAGCAGCGTCATGGCGCCTGCAACCGACAGCAAAACCAGAGTGAACGAAGTTCGCGCCATCGATTTGGTGTAAAGCTCACCGATCGTCTTGTTATAGGCAAGCGGCAGATCGTGATTCACTGACCACACTGCACGTTCGCTATCGGTGAAGAATGACGCGGACCCCGCGCGCGGCGTGCGAATAACATAGTGTACATAGCGGAGGACGAGTTCTTTTTGCGTCGCGAAATTGTCTTGCAACAGCCCCCAATAGACCGCTGTGGGCGGATCCTGATTAACGCCGTTATCGTATACATCCCCAGCCACCCCAACGACTTCGTGCCAGGGATCGTTCGAGCCGACGTGTACCAGTTTCCCGATAGCAGCGGCCGACGAGCCCCAGTACTTGCGAGCGAGATTTTCCGAGACAATGACGACTGGACGTTTCTCAAGCTCTTCCTGCCAGGTCATGTCTCGTCCCGCGATCAACGGGATGCCCATGGTCTTAAAGAAACCCGGAGATACGAACTTTTCCATGCTCAAGGGTGGAAGCTCGCCTTCTTTATAAGTGCGGTCGCTGGCATACACAGGATCAAGAGGACGGTCCCGGATCATCGGCAGGCTTGACGAAATGGCAACTGAACTCACTCCGGGGACAGCAGCAAGCTGGTTCAGGATGGCCTGCTGCATGCGCAAAACATCGATCCGGCTTGTGTCAGGAACCTGCGACGTGGGAATAAAGATGTCGAACGATGCGATGGTATTGGGATCGCTGAATCCTGGAAAAACGCGGGTGAGGGCGCGGAACGTGCGAATCATCAGCCCTGAGCAAATCAACAAGACCAGTGTCAGCGCAACCTGGACCACAACCAGCGTTTTGCGTGCACGATGCCGCTCTCGGCTTTGACTGAGGCTGCGTCCGCCTTCACGCAAACCGGCTGTTGCTTTGATACCTGAGTGTTTCAGAACCGGAATCATACCGATGACAAGGCTGACGAAAACCGCCAGGCCTACCGTAAAAAGAAGCACAGGTATATCAATGCCAATCTCGTGCAGGCGCGGCAATCCCGTAGGCGCGGCAGCAACAATCAAATTTAGACCGCCGCACGCGAGGCCCAGCCCGATGGCGCTGCCCGCCCATCCCAACACCAAACTTTCCAGCAGCAGTCCCGCGACCATATTTTTACGATCCGCTCCCAAAGCAGCGCGAATCGCAAGCTCCTGGCGGCGGCCTTCGATGCGCACCAGCAGCAGGTTAGCTACGTTCGCACACGCTACCAAGAGAACGATAGCGATGCCTCCCATCAACACCCAAAGCACATTGCCGATGTCGCCGATGACATCAATCTTCAGGGGCTGAAGAGTGGGAGTGAAATTTGCTTGTTCAAACAGCGCTATGCTGAAGCCTTTTGGCGGGGGAAAACTGTGCGTAGCAATCGGGACCAGGCGGGTCAAATCGGCTGTGGCTTGCTGCAAAGTAACTCCCGGTTTCAGGCGTGCCAAGCCGTTGACACTGAAGCCGCCGAGCGTCGTTTTGGTGCGATCAATTTGGCCTGGCACGACAACATCCACATCGGAACGATCCATGAACACGAAATCGGCCGGCAGAATGCCGATAATTTCGTGCATCGCCCCATCTAACTTCAGAGTGCGGCCGACCACTGCAGCATCGCCACCAAAATGCTGTTGCCAGAAAGCGTAAGTCAGAACGACGGTCTGCGGCGTCTCGGGCGAGTCATCCCGCCTGGTGAATAGCCGCCCGAGGGCAGGACGAACACCGAGAATGGGCAATGTGCCATCTGTCACTTGCAGTCCCTGGACCTGCTCCGGCTGAGCGCCGCCCGTGATGTGAAACGACAAGAAGCCATAGAGACCGATATCTTCCAAGGTCTTGTTTTGTTCGCGATCAGTGAAATAGAGATACTCCGCCATATTGATTTTTGGGATGTTAATCGCGGGCGCCTTATACCAGACGCCAATGAGCCGGTCGGGCTGCTGGTATGGGAGCGGTTTGAGGAGGACGCCTTCCACCACGCTGAAGATCACTGTGTTGGCGCCTACACCGATAGCCACAGTGATAAGAATGACGGCCGTGAAAAGTGGCGCGCGGCCGAGTCGCCGGAAGACCTGCTTGAGTTGGCTGATAAGGGACGCCATATGAAGTCTCCTGAAAGGCTTTGAATTTTTGCGGGCGTTTCCCAGACGCCAGACATGAACCTATTTGAGCATGGCAAATCGCTTGCCAAAGGCTGCGCCGCGCAAATGTAACATTCCAATGGCAGACGCGCACGCAAACTACCTAAAGACGTTCGCTTTCGGATCGAAGTGTTCGTTCCTGAACAGCGTGGGTACGCATTCTGATACGCGGCTATCGAGACTTCGCGTGATAGAGCTTTCGGCTTGGCGCCTGGCACGATATTACCTCGGAAGGGGTGCAATTGAACCCGACGCGAGAGTTCGATCCAATGTTCGTCAATCTACTTATGCATTTCCTTAAGAAAGAGTGCCGCTGTCGTAAGAAGTTCAACGTCGAAGCCTGCTTCGTGAAATTGGGGCGGCCGCCATAATGCGGGAGTAGACAATCTACGGTCATGCGAGTAGAGTGTCTACATCTATGGGCGAGAAAGATCAGTATAAAAACCGAATTGAGCTGCTGCAGGGAACACTCGACATGCTCATTCTGCAGACCCTGCAATGGGGACCACAGCATGGATATGGCATTGTCCAGGCTTTGCGTTTGCAAACCGGAGATGTCCTTCAGGTGGAGACCGGATCACTGTATCCGGCTCTCCATCGATTGGAGCGTCAGGGCTGGGTGCAGTCGGAATGGAAGCAATCGGAGAGCAAGCAAAAAGCCCGCTACTACCGAATCACAGCCAAAGGGAAAAAGCAGTTGGCCCGGGATCTGGGCCGGTGGGAGCGGATTGTCGAAGCCATTGGGTCGGTGATGTACGTCAAGCCGAAGGAGAGTGAGTCATGAAATGGTTTCCGAACTTCGGCTTTCGGCGGCGAAACCGCGAATTGCAGGAAGAGATCGACGCTCACCTGCAGATGGCAATTGCAGATCGAGTGGAGCGAGGCGAGGCGGAAGAGGCGGCGCGACAAGCGGCAGCCCGGGAGTTTGGAAACATTCTTCTGGTGCAGGATGTGACGCGCCAGATGTGGGGTGGAGGCTGGTTTGAACAACTAGACCGGGATCTCCGCTACGCCTTGCGGCAGCTGCGCAAGAGCCCCGGTTTTACGATCACAGCGACGGCGATGCTGGCCGTAGCGATCTGCGCCAACAGCACGGTATTCAGTTGGATCGACGGCACAATGTTGCGTCCGATTCCAGGCGCGCGGGACGCGGGCGATCTCGTGAGCCTGCAGCGGGGGGAACGGAACTTCTCTCCGACTCCGCCCTTCTCGTATCTCGACTATCGCGATCTGCGCGAACAGAACCACACGTTCGCCGGAATACTTGCCTATCATCACGATTGGATCACGCTGACCGGCGGCGCACAGCCCGAGCGTGTCTATATTGCGAACGTGTCGGCGAACTATTTCGACGTGCTCGGCATCAAGCCGATGCTGGGGCGCTTCTTTCTGGCTGAAGAAGAGACGCATCCAGCCATCCCCAACGTGGTCCTGAGTTATTCGCTATGGAAGACGCGTTATGCCGAAGACCCGGCAATTGTGGGCAAGTCGATCGAGATCGCCCGGCATCCCCTGACGGTGATCGGCGTGGCGCCGCAAGGGGTTGCCGGAGCAATGCCCGGGATCCGTGAAGATTTGTGGGTAACGCTCGATCCCCTCGGGACGGATCCGTGGCGGATGACGCATCGCAGTGGTGGTGCGGTCTGGCTGAACGTTATAGGAAGATTGCGGCCCGGCGTGAGCCGTGGCCAGGCAGCCCAGGATCTCGACACTGTGATGCACAATATTGTGGCGGCGTATCCGAACGATCATCTGGGAGCGAACCAGATCACGCTGGATCCGATGTGGCGCTCGCCATTCGGCGCCAACGGATACATGGCGGCGACGCTGCCCATTCTGCTGGCCTTCGCCGCTCTAGTGCTGTTGCTGACCTGCGCGAATGTGGCTACGCTCACGCTGGTGCGGTTTGTATCCAGGCGGCGTGAACTTGCGATCCGGCAGTCGCTCGGGGCGAATCGTATTCAACTGGTGTGGCAGATGGTGCTGGAGGGCGTGGTGCTTTCTATCGTCGCAGGAGCCGTGGCCCTTGTGCTGACATCGTGGACATCGAAGACATTCGCATGGTTCTTTCGAGCGACTACAATTCCCCTCGCACTGAACGGAAGCATGGACCATACGGTTGTGATTGGGATTGCAGCGTTTTCTCTATTGGCCGGCATGCTATGCGGTGCGCTCCCCGCCTGGCGTTCGTCGCACGCGCCGGCCATTGAGGTACTGAAGGCAGAGTCTGCAAGCATATCCGGCGGCTCACGCAACCGGAAATTGCTCAGCGGGCTGGTAGTGGCGCAAATCGCGCTTTCACTTCCTCTGCTGATCTGCTCCGGGCTATTTCTGCGAACACTGCGGAATCTCGCCAGCGCGAATCCAGGATTTGAGCAGGATCACATTCTCACTGCGTCCGTGGGGCTGAATATTGTCGGCTACAGCGACGACGAGGTACAGGTGATCCGTCACAAGATACTTGATCGCGTGTCGGCATTGCCCGGTGTGAAGGTTGCGTCTTTTACGGACTGGATTCCGATGACCCTGAGCCACAAGGGCGAGGATGCGTATCCGGAAGGATATGTGCCGCACCCCCATGAATCTTTGCAGGTGTATCACGCCGAGGTGTCCCCGCGGTATTTCGAATCCCTTCATATACCCATTCTGGAAGGACGCGAGTTTACACCGGATGACGATGAAAAGGCCCCGAGGGTACTCATCGTGGATCAGACCGCGGCGAGGCGCTACTGGCCAGGACAGGATCCGCTGGGAAAGAATCTCAGGATCTGGGGCCGCCGTTTCACGGTTGTCGGCATCGCGAGAAATTCGACACATATGTTAGTGAATGAGTCACCGGAGCCTATGGTGTATATGAGCTTTTTCCAGCAGGGCTACGAGACGATAGTGCAGGTGGAGACCGAGGGAAATCCGGTCGACCTTGCGCCAGCGGTGGAGAACGCCATCCACGAGATCGACACACGGCTGCCGGTTTTCGATGTGCGTCCCTTGCGAGAGAGTACCCAGATGGCGAGCAGTTTCGCTGTCATACAGAGCGCCCTGGCGGGGATGTTCGCGCTGATCGGGCTGGTCCTTGCGGTAACCGGGATCTACGGAGTCGTGGCCTATCGAACCCAAATGCGAACCCACGAGATCGGAGTACGAATGGCTCTGGGCGCTTCGCGCGTTGATGTGCTGAGACTCGTGCTGTTGCAGGGAGTGTGGCTCACAGGCGTGGGGCTGGCGCTGGGATTGGCGTTCGCATTGGGACTGACACGTCTCATCGCGCGGCTGTTGTACGGAATCGAAGCCAACGATCCGGTCACCGTTGCTTCCGTCGTCACGCTCTTGGGAGCGATGTCATTGCTAGCATGCTACCTTCCCGCACATCGAGCGATGCGCCGGAACCCCGTGACCGCAATTCGCGAATTGTAAGGTGCAGTTCAGATTCGACGCGAATTGCGTGAATTAATCTGGCTCTCTACCCTTGTTCGGCGATACACAAGCGTAAGCATCTACCCGGGTCCTGCAAAATTCTTTCTTTGCCAACTCAAAAACTGATTCCCAGCCAGTCGGTCTTAGCCTTAACGGATCGCACCGGGGCCCTGCAAAACTGCATGTCACTCACTCCAAATGAAAAAGATTCCTGAGAGTGGGTCAAGAGTTCCAAGTAACTTTTATTTTTAATAATATGGCGGAGAGAGTGGGGCCCTCAAAGAATTTTCCGGACCGCGACGTTTGCGCTTCGGTGATGTGCCCTTCTTGCTTCGCGGCATGATTCTCCTCCTGAATCGAAACTACGCAACTGCGTGGTTGTCCGGTAGCGCGTTGGTGGCCGGAGTCGGTTCTACTTGCGGGCTAGCCCGAAAAATAACTGTTCTCTCCGAGAAGTAAAGTGGAGAGTTTTCGGACGGAAAGTGGACGCATACCTAGTCACGGACGGGGGACAGTTGTTTATTGAAGGATGACAGCAGCTAGAATAGTGGCCCTGCGGGTCAACGGATTGCGGGCGACGAAGGCAGCAGTACGTCCTTCAGAAAAGGGGCCGGAACTGATTGTCACAGTACGTATGAAGTCTCCAGCGACGCACATCTTCGCGGATACGGTCCGCCTGACGAAATCATTCGGGTGCGGCGTTCACCGCCCGCTGAACAGCAGATTCCGGGATGAAAGAATGCCCCAACCTTCGCAAAAAGCAGCGAACGGAAGGGACCCTTCGATGTTTCTGCCGCTAGATCAAAAGCAGCACTCGCCTCAGGATGACGGCGCTAGCCAGCATTCTCGCTGGGAATGATTTTCCTCAGAATCCTCGGGAATTTGAGATCATCATAGCCTCATGGAATATCGACAGCTAGGCAAGTCTGGTTTGAAAGTACCCGCGCTGAGTTATGGCACGGGCACGTTTGGCGGGGGAAACGAGTTCTTCAAGGCATGGGGCGCAAGCGATGTGGCCGAGGCGACACGTCTGGTCGACATCTGCCTGGATGCGGGCGTGAATCTGTTCGACACGGCCGACGTTTATTCCGACGGCTTGTCCGAGACGATTCTCGGAAAGGCAATCGCGGGCAAGCGCGAGCGCGTCCTGATCTCGACCAAGGCAACGTTCAAGATGGGAAACGGGCCGAACGAGATTGGATCGTCCCGCTACCACCTGATTCAGGCGTGCGAGGCGAGTTTGAAGCGGCTCGGCACAGACTACATCGACATATACCACCTGCATGGATTCGACGCGCTCACCCCGATCGAAGAAGTGCTAAGCACGCTCGATAATTTTGTGAAGAGCGGAAAGGTGCGCTACATCGCCTGCTCGAACTTTTCCGGATGGCACCTGATGAAGTCGCTGGATGTGGCCGACCGCTACGGATGGTCGCGATACGTCGGACATCAGGTCTACTACTCGCTGATCGGGCGCGAGTACGAATGGGAGTTGATGCCGCTCGGCCTCGACCAGGGCGTGGGCGCGCTGGTTTGGAGTCCGTTGGGTTGGGGACGCCTCACCGGGAAAGTGCGGCGCGGGCAGCCACTGCCGAAAGAAAGCCGGCTGCATAAGACCGCGGATCTGGGTCCGCAAATGGAAGACGAATACCTCTACAAGGTCGTTGACGCGCTGGAGGCCGTGGCGAAAGAAACGAACAAGACCGTGCCTCAAGTTGCGCTGAACTGGTTGCTGCAGCGGCCAACAGTTTCGACGGTCATCATGGGCGCGCGGAATCAGCAGCAACTCCGGCAAAATCTTGATGCAGCTGGTTGGAATCTCAGCGCCGAGCAGGTGGCGAAGTTGGATGCCGCGAGCGCGGTCGAGCCGATCTATCCGTATTGGCACCAGTGGGGATTCACGGAACGAAATCCGAAAGCGGTATCGTAGATTAGCGTCGCGCAACCCCAGACGAGGGCGTCCGGACCTACGCAAGCAAACTTTGCTCTGCCGCAGCTTAGGGTTTGCACTGAACCGGGTCGGCGTTGAAGTGAGCCCAGAGCTGTTTCGCCTTGGCGGAGTCGGGGTCGAACTGGAGCACGCGCGAGAGATAGCGACGGGCGACATCGACTTGCCCATCGACGCAGAACGCCAGTGACAAATTCATGCCGATGACGCTGCGGTAGGGCTCCCGTTCGAACGACTGCTGCCACAGGCGAACCGCAGGCTGCAGATGTCCGGAGCGAGCTTCGAGGGTGCCTAAGTTGTTGGCTGCGCCACTGTCCAGAGGATCGATTTTCAAAGCGCGTTCGTAGAGTGGGCGCGCCTGATCCGTGTGTCCTTTTTCCTGCTCGACGAAAGCTAACGCCGCGAGAACGGCGGAATCGTTAGGATATTCGACGACAGCTTTTTTCAGATACTGCTCAGCTTGCGACGTAGCGCTCTTCATGCCTCGTTCAGCAAGAGTCTGCCACCCCAGGGCGAGGTCGCGATCGGTAGCAAGGCTGGCGTCGCTAGCGGGAAAGATTTCGAGCTTCTGCACGGGTGTTCGGATGGTAAGCTCGGGATTTTTCGGATAGCGG
>Ga0209168_10000271_pt1 | contig 56402 bp, 39 predicted proteins | sample Coa_R1_FD_187156 | JGI IMG/M metagenome (GOLD analysis project Ga0209168, IMG submission 187156) | Surface soil microbial communities from Centralia Pennsylvania, which are recovering from an underground coalmine fire - Coalmine... | ecosystem: Environmental > Terrestrial > Soil > Unclassified ...
GCGTGGGAAATGCTGTGGACCGACAGCCTGCGCGAGACTTACGCCGCGATTTACAAAACAGTAAAGGCCGCGAAGCCGGGCGTGCCAGTGGGTTGGCACATCTGGCACAACAATTCTTTCAATCCGATCTACCGCGCCGAACAAGATCTTCATGAGCTCTCGAACTGCTCCGATTTCATCAAGATCGTCATGTACAACAACTGCGGGGGCGAGCGCATGGCGTTGTATGTGGACAACGCCGGATCAACTATCTATGGCGATCTCTCCGAACAAGGCTTGCTCGATTTCAACTACGCTGTCATGGGATTCAAGGAGGGCAGCTACGACCAGATTCCTCATGCCGGACTTTCACCCAACTACGTCTCTCGCGAGACGGAACGCGCTCTGGAGGGCGTTGCTGGAACCAACACTTTGATCTGGCCAGGCATCGATATTGATATCCCAACTGATCCCGGCAACAGCAAGTGCACACCGCAGAGCGTGAAGCAAGCAGTTCTGGCCGCTTTCCGTGCTGGCGCTCCAGGAGTGATTCTGTCGCGTAAGTATTCTGAGATGCGACTCGCCAACCTCAGTGGCGCCGGCGACGCCGTTCGCGAGTCGAAATCCTAACGAACGCAACTTCGCGAGAAGTTGGTATCCGGCAAGAAAATCCTTTTCTACCGAGTTTCCCGGCAGTTCAGGGACTTCCCTCAAGGTCGCACCGATTTTTTCTCTACTCTGAAAATTGATAAAAAACATCAGCATTACTCTCGACTTGACGCGCGGAGTGTACGTCAAACTTAGATCGACCCCGCCGCGAACATATCGGACTGCTTTGTTAGTTTCGAAGTGTCCGACCATGAAGAACCGGTGCGCTTGGGGTCACTTGCTGTGCCCGTATCACATTTTCTATCTGGCGAGGCTGAGTTGGGTGTAGGATTCCACCTGTCTTCCTGGAACGCACGGGACTCGGCTTTATCGCAAGTTGCTAAGCGAACTATCCCGAGAGCCGCCGGAAGTGTTTCTCGGGGCGCGTGCTCAAGATAGAATGGCGCCTCGCCTCCACGAGGGTTCTCGGGTAATCCGCGAGGAGATGCCATGTCATGCGCTGCAATCCACTTCACGCCGCGATGTTCTAGCACGCGGTTTCTGCTATCGGCATTGCTGTTTCTGCTCTTTTGCTTGACTCCTGCTTTCAATCAGCAAGCGGTGCCAAAAAGTTCCGTCGCGCTGAAGTACGATACGCAATCGGAGACGAAGTCGAAGGGATTGCTGGATGAGGTAAACGTCATCGATTTTGGGAGTCGCAAGGACTTCGTCCAACTCACTGTTAAAGACGGGAGCGAAACAGTTGTCGTGTACGTGTGTCCAAAACCGTTCGAGGAAGAGATGGGAATCAGCTTCACGAAGGGCGACCAGATTTCATTTACCGGCTCAAGGGTGAAGCGGGCACAGTCCGAGGTAATTCTGGCTCGGGAAATAGTGAAAGGCACAGACACTTTCACGCTCCGAGACGCGAAAGGCACGCCCGTCTGGGATCCCAGAACCGGCAAGTAATTGATTTGGGGCGCGTTCACACTTTCGATACCACCGAGGTGCTTCTTAAGGGTAGGGCGACCTCGGATTTTATCCAAGGGTCAGATCAGCCTGTCTTCACGGCTTTCACGTGGAGTTGGAAAAGTCGGAGAAATAGTTTTTCGGCCATGAGGCAAACCATCATCCAGTCACGTCACGTTAGGGCAAGAAAAGAGCAGCTGTTCCCCCGAAACTGATAGCTTTTGGGTTCGCAGGACTCTTCGTCCTTCTGGACAGAAATCTGCTACTATATGACCTCTTGGTGAGGTCGCTATGCCCCAATATGTGATCGAACGTGAGATCCCGGGAGCCGGTAATATGACGGATGCGGAACTGCAGGCCGCCGCAAGAAAGTCGGTCGGAGTATTGAAAGAGCTGGGACCAGAAATCAAATGGCTCCATTCTTACGTGACCGGCGATAAAGTATATTGCGTTTATTTGGCGCCTGATGAAGAAACGATTCGCGAACACGCACGCCGAGGTGGTCTCCCAGCGAATCGGATCTCCGCAGTACGCCGTATGATCGATCCCAGTACCGCCAATTGATTTGAAACTATCCGGCTCGAATGCTTTATTGTGAGTCGCAGTAGAGCCCTTCGTGGATGGCTTGCTCGACCGGCATTGACCATCCTTCCATCCAGGCCGTAAGTCCCGCGGCGTTACCGAGTGTCCTGCGCGCAAACTCCAGCGCCTTCTCGAGTCTGCTTTGCTCGTTCATTAGTAAGGGGACACCCAGATGTTCCCGCAGAGCGGCGGCGGCTCCGGCAAGATGCAGAGCCTTCTCGGCCTTCGACTGCGCCGAGGCATTCACGGCGAGGCATTCTAACGCTCTCGCGATGCCCCGTTTATGACCAAGTTCCTTGAACAGCTTGATACCCTCGCCGTAAAGGCGGAGCGCTTGCGCATTGTCTCCCTGATCGCAACTTAAACTCGCCAGATCGCAGATGGTGCTCGCAATACCCCAGCTATCCTGCAGGCGACGGAATTCTGAAAGGCTCTGTTCACAGTAAGAACGAGCGGTCACCAGGTCCGCTTTTTCCCGCGCTAGATCGCCGAGATAATCCAACGTCCACGCCACGCCTGTGCTGTCTCCGGCTTGCCGGAACATGGCCAGGCACTCGTTGTAAAGCGAGAATGCGCGCTCATATTCACCACGCGACTTCATCACGCTGGATAGATTGCTCAGGGCGCGTGCAATGCTGCCGGGATCGCCAACTTGCCGCCATATTGCAAGGCATTGTTCAAAGAGTTGCGAGGAGGAAGCGAGTTTACCACGCTCCCGGGCATTCACGGCCAATGCGTTGAGTGCCACGGCAACTCCGCGCTGATCATCTAATTTGGCGCAGGTCTCGAGGCTTTCTTCGAACAGCGGACCCGCGGAGTTGTAGTCGCCTTGCGTCGCGGCCAGAACTGCCGCTGCAAAAAGTAGTCGCGCGCGCAGCTTTGGCCTCTCGTTGGATCCAGCCATCGCCAGGATTTTTCCAATGGCCTCACGTCCCTCCGTAAGATGCTCCCGTGTTTCCCAGAAGCGGAATAGTGCCGTGCCGAGGCGCATCGCCCACTCCGCATCTCCATTGATCAAGTAATCGATCGCGAGGCGGAAGTTCTCATGCTCGGCGTCGAAACGCTCGAGCCATTCGGGTTGTGCCGCAATACCTTCGGCGCCCTCTTCGGCGAGCACGACGTAATAGGCTGCGTGTGCACGCCGAGTCGCAGACTCATCGGTGCTCTCGGTCAGGCGTTCGAGTGCGTACTCCCGGATTGTCGACAACATAACGAACCGCGTTTCTTTATCGGTATGCTCGACTTGCTGCACCAAGCTCTTGTCCACCAGCGATGTCATGCCGTCGAGGACGTCCACTCCGAGATCGCCTTTGGTATTGCACACGGCTTCTACGGCTTCAAGCGTGCACCCACCACTAAAGACCGACAGGCGGCGAAACAGAGTCTGTTCATCGCGATTAAGAAGGCCGTAACTCCATTCCACAGTGTTGCGAAGGGTTTGCTGGCGAGTCGGCAGATCGCGGGCACCACCGGTCAACAGGTTCAAACGACTCTCGAGGCGAGCCAGCATGGCAGAGGGCGATAGCAGCTTAGTTCGTGCTGCTGCGAGTTCAATCGCAAGAGGAAGACCATCCAATCGAGCACAGATGGTCGCAACGGCTACAGCATTTTCGCTCGTCAACGCGAATTGGCGTTTCACCGCCTGCGCCCGTTCCACAAAGAGCGCGATCGCCGGAAGACGTGAAAGTACCTCTAGATGTGGCATGTACTTGAGGTCGGGCAGTTCAAGCGGTGGAACTGGAAACTCATGTTCGCCATAGATGTGCAGCGGTGCCTGGCTCGTAACAAGAACTTTAAGTTTCGGTCCTGCAGTCAGCATTTGCGCCACGACGTCAGCTACAGAGACGAGGTGTTCAAAGTTATCGAGCAACAAGAGCATCGGTTGGCTCAAGCCGCCCAGGTACTCCATCAAAGTGTGCTCTGGAGACTTGCTACCGGTCTCCCGGACGCCAACCATTTGCGCGATCGCGGACGCAATCAAAGCTGGCTCGCGAATCGCCGATAAGCCAACAAAGCAAATGCCCCCAGGAAACCGATCGGCCATTTTGCCAGCCACTTGCAATGCGAGCCGAGTCTTGCCAATGCCGCCCGGACCGGTTAGTGTCATCAGGTGAACGTCCGTGCGACTTAACAAATGAGATAAGGCCTCCTCTTCTCTTGTGCGGCCAATAAATGCAGTGCGCTGCACCGGCAGATTCTGAGTAAAGGGTTTGGATTCACGGGCGGGGGCGTCTGCTAGTCGATCGCGGACAGCGGCGAGGTCGCGAGCCAGATCCCGTGTGGAGGCATAACGTTGTTGCGGATCCTTGGAAAGACAACGCTCTACGATCCAAATGAAAGGAGCAGGTGCCTGTACCGTTTTCGTGCGGAGGCCCTCCGGTTCATCGCGGAGGATTGCCGCCATGGTTTCCGCGTGCGTCTTCTTCTTGAAGGCGGGAGTTCCGGTCGCCATTTCGTACAGAACAGCTCCGAACGAAAATTGGTCGGAACGGAAATCTAATTCCTCGCCTGCTGCTTGTTCCGGGGACATGTAGCCGATAGTCCCCACCACCGTTCCGTGCTCCGTGATCGTGGTGCTCGAATCTGAACGGCCACGGTCGGGCTTAAGAAGTTTAGCCAGGCCGAAATCAAGCACCTTGACGGTGCCGTCCTGAGAAATCATCAGGTTCTCGGGCTTCAGGTCGCGATGGACGAGGCCAATCTCGTGCGCTTGAGCCAGCCCATTTGCGATCTGAGCGGCGATTGCAACCGATTTTCGAAAGGGGATCGCGCCACTGCCCAGCAGCGAACGTAGCGTCTTTCCGTCCACCAGTTCCATGGCAATATAGCGTGTTCCATTTTCATGCCCGAGTTCATAAATCGTCACGATGTTGGGATGACTGAGCGCGCTGGCAGCTCGGGCCTCGTGCTCGAATCGTAACAAGGCGTCTGGATGAGAGCAGCGATCGAGCGAAAGCGTCTTGATTGCTACCTCACGATTGAGGCGTGTGTCTTTGGCGCGATAGACCTCTCCCATCCCGCCGGCGCCCAGTTGCTGAAGAATCTCATAGCTGCCGAAACGTGTGCCCGGCGACAGCGCGGACTGCTCCGAACTTGACTTCGAAGATTGATTCATGGGACCCCAAAGCGACACCGTGGACATTCGGGCCGCGGACAGCAGTGATTGCAATACAGTACCCAGTGTTGCGCTTATAATATCCCAGCTTTGGAGAGGCTTTAATGGATATTCGATCGCTGCAGCGGCCTTTAAAAGAGATGTACCGGCAAGATCCGGGCAGCTCTCGGATCACGCTGATTGCACGCGGGACCCAGAGTGACGCACCCATCTCCTGCTCTGTGGACTTGGGCCGTGCTATCTACAATGCGCAAGCGCACAAGGGGGTTGGCGGAGCAGGCAGTGGAGCCTGCTCTGGGGACCTCCTATTAGGGGCGCTGGCTGCCTGTGCTCAGATTACCTGCCAGATGGTGGCTGCTGCGATGGGAATACCCACGCAGGGCATTAATGTTACCGTCGAAGGAGATCTGGACCTACAAGGGACGCTAGGAATATCGAAAGAAGTCTCGGTTGGGTTTGAGGCCATCCGCGTAACTTTCGATGTCCGGGCACCTGAGGCCACGCCCGAGCAATTAAGTGCCTTGCAGGCCAAAACGGAACAGTACTGTGTGGTCATGCAAACCCTGCAGCATCCTCCGCGGATTGAGAGTAACTGGAAACACTAGGGACACAAGGACCTGTTGTCGCCTCGGAAAGTCGAGGTTACATAAGGTGCCATGGGTTATCAGGACGGAGATGCTTTTTGTGCCCACGCATCTCCCCCCAGACTACTGATTCGCACAAGTTACGTGGTTGTTCCAGTCCACGAAATGACCCTGCGGATTATCCCGCCAGGCCCAGACATGGAGCTCAAAGAACGCCGGGATATTGAATCGATTTGGGCTGTCGACATACAGAAATACCTGCCCGTCCAGCACCGGAGGATTTGTGTTGCTCTGTAACCAGGTGGACGCGAAGGCAATGAACTCCACTCCAACCAGTTTCATTTGACCGTTCGCCTGCGGTTCGTAGATGAGAGCTTGCGGGTGCGCGTCATCTATCGTTCCGTTTAGCAGGTTGCCGTTGACGTAGTGGACGCCCATCGCACCGTGATCCGAACCGCTTACACAGCCGAGGAAAGGCGCGTAGCCGTCTTTTACGGCATTATTAATATCGAGGTACTGCTTCGTAGCTTCCCGGACGGCCTGAACAAGTTTGTCTTTGTCTCCAGAACCCTCCGACTGCATTGTATGCTGGGCTAAGGCGGAGGTTGAAATCCCCAGAAGAGCAAACACCAATGGCGCAAGGCGCCAATCTAAAAACGTAATTTTCTTCATTTTTTATCTCCAATTTCTTGTTGTCAGAAATTTGCTGCGAGAAATGCTCACCGGCGCATCGCCATCACGCCCGAGCAATGCACTGACAACCGCACTTTTACCAGTTCCGGAGCGGCGTGCAATCCACGTGATCTCCATTCGTCCCCAAAGTTTTCTCCATCGTTAAGTCACTGAAAAGGATGTGCTTCCAGCTCGAACAGATAGATCTCAAAGAGTTGGAAAACCTGTGGTAGTCTTTGCAGACTCTCGCGGAGGTACTTGTGGCCACCCAGCCTCGAGTTGCCGACAGGTTACGTTTCGATGTTTTTGAACTAGATGTTCGTGCGGGTGAATTGCGCAAGCACGGCGTCAGGCTGCGCCTGCGGGGCCAACCGCTCCAAGTTCTCCAGATTTTGCTAGAACGCGCCGGCGATGTTGTTAATCGCGAGGAACTTCAGGCCAGGATCTGGCCGGCCGACACATTCGTCGATTTCGACCACAGTCTGCACAACGCGATCGCACGGATTCGCGATGTACTTGGCGATTCGGCTGACACACCCCGATACATTGAGACGCTGCCTCGCCGGGGTTATCGGTATATCGGGCCGGTAGAGGACGTGGCTGCGCCGCGGTTGGTCACGGAAACCCGCGACCATCCGACTCCACAGCTAGTCCCGGTCAGGCCCTCAAGAGGAAACAAAAATCTAGCCGTCGTAGCGATTGCTTTTCTTGCGGTAGCTCTCGTTGCCTTTACAAGTTGGCGATACTTAAATACGAAAATACGCGTTGCATCCATACGGTCTATTGCTGTCCTGCCGCTGGACAACTTGTCGGGAGACCCTTCGGAAGAGTTCTTCGCCGATGGCATGACGGATCAGTTGACCACAGATCTTGCCCAGATCGGCTCGCTCCGCGTTATCTCGCGCACTTCCGTCATGCGGTACAAAGGTGCAAAAAAGAGCCTGCCCGAAATCGCGCGGGAATTGAGAGTCGACGCCATCGTCGAAGGATCCGTCATTCGTTCAGGGCGACGAGTGCGAGTTACCGCACAACTTGTTCAGGCCGACAACGACCAGCACCTGTGGGCAGAGACGTACGACCGCGATCTCGGGGATATCCTCAGCTTGGAAGGTGAGGTGGCGTACGCCATCGCGCAGCAGATTCGCGCGCAACTCACGCCAACACAGCAGGCCCAGATTCGGAAAGCCCACGCGGTAGACGCAACCGCATATGACGCCTACCTGAAGGGGCGTCTGTACTTCACTAACGAATTCACGAAACCGGAGTCTGTCAAGAAAGCCCAACGCTACTTCGAAGAAGCGATCCAGAAAGACCCAGATTTTGCTCTCGCTTACGCGGGGCTGGCAGATACTTACGTCTATTTAGCTTTTGATGGAGCGTTGCAAAAAGATCAGGCCTACCGATCCGCCAACGAGGCATTGGGTAAGGCCTTGGTACTAGACGATAGCATTGGCGAAGCCCACGATACTCTTGGCCTCCTGAGCTCGACTTTTGTGTGGGACTGGAGTGTTGCCGATCGTGAGTTCAATCGCGCCATCGCCCTGGCGCCGAGCTACAGTTGCGCGCATGAAGATCGCGCCGTGTTTCTCGCCGCGATCGGCCGACGGACTGAAGCCCTCGCAGAGATCGCCAAGATTGACCAACTGGACTACGGTTCCAGCGCTGCTCACACCGAATCAAGTGTCTATTATGAAATACGGGATTATCCCAGACTCATTGATGCGAGCAAAAGGGCATTGTTGTGGGATGCTAACGATTGGTCTCAGCACTATTCTCTCGCCGTCGGTTACGAAGGCACAGGCAAGGTTCAAGAAGCGATTGAGGAATACCGCAAGGCTATCAAGATGTCGAATGGTTCGCAGCGTCCCATCGTGGCACTCGCCCACGCTAATGCTGTCCTCGGCAAGAAATCGGAGGCGAAGAAAATTCTTCAGGAGTTGGAGCGCAAGTCGAAAGCGACCGCTTCTCCCTACACGATGGCTACGATTTATGCAGGCCTTGGCGAAAATGACAAAGCCTTCGACTATCTTGAACAGGCGTACTCACAGAAGTCTTTCGAGATCTTGTCGCTGAATTCTGACCTGCTGCTTGATAACTTGCGTCCGGATGCCCGTTTTCAGGGGCTTGTTCGCCGCATCGGTTTGAATTAGACAGCAAGTTTTTCATCTCGCGGCAGAATTCACCTTTTGGCTTTATGGGTAACTGCCAACCCCTCGGGCGAACTCCGCGCCGTATCCTCACTTGCGAAACGTCGCATCAGTGGAGTGTCGCGTCAGCTTCCGGCTTAGCGCTACTTATTTCTCAGGCTCCTCCCGCTAACGCCGTTCGCTTACAACCGGAACGGTGATCGGCACCGTCCAGCGAACATCCCCACAGGAAATCGGCGGCACGGAGCCGATGCGTTCCGATATTTAGGCCTTTGGCTCCTGTCCTTTAGCTGCAGAAGAGCACACATCTAAATGGCGGGTTTGCCTTCGACGCCGAGAGAGAACGGACGCGCAATCTCTGAGAAGCGAGGATCGGAGCGAAGAGGATCGAGCCCGTGATCATTGTTGATCTCCATGGCAGTGCAGGAGTGATCGTTAACCGAGCGCTTCAGCCAATAGAATGCTTTGTCTTTCTCACCAAGAGATGCGTAGGTTAATGCGAAACTATAAGGCGCAACCTTGCTCCACCCGTGATCCGCTAGAGCGGACGCAAGCAACTTGCGGGCTTGTTCTTTCTTACCTTCAATTGCGTAGATTTGGGCCACTTCAACCAGATAGGGGGAATGATCGGCCCGCAAGCTCTGTGCTGCCCGCACCTCCGCGATTGCCCGATCATACTCACCCTTGGCGAGATAAACCGCGCCCAGCGTACCGTGGGCGGGAGCACTGGAGGGGTCCATCTCTAGCGCACGCAGTGCAATCGCAAGCGCCTCATCTGTGCGGCCCGCGACCATATAAATCCATCCTGCGTTGTATCGGATTCCGATCGCGAGTGGGTCTAGCTCCAGCGCCCGATTGATGTGCTGAATGGCTTCGTCATGCCGTCTCATCGCCGAAAGGTAAATACCATACCAGTGATGGGCGTTGGCGTTGTTCGCATCCAGGGTCAGGGCGCGTTGGTAATCCTCATCCGCGCCAGCCATATCCCGCTCGTTGACAAACTTCTCGTAGGCCAGCGAGGTATAGGCGTCGGAAAGGGTGTCGTCGAGTTCCAATGCTTTCAGAGCGGCCGCTCGCGCCTTATTGTACGTTTCAATGTCAGGTAGATAGCCGCCACCCAGCACGAGATATGAGTCTGCCAAGCCGGCGTAAGCCTCCGCATATCCGGGATCACGCGCAATTGCGCGATCAAAGAGTCTTACCGATTCCAGCAGCCCTTCCCGGTTGCGCTTGTTCCAGTTGTATCGCCCAAGCAGGTAATCCTGATAAGCTTCCGGGTCCACCGTCAGTGCGCCACGCAGGTGCTTTCTCACCGAGGCATCGAGGCTGAGCCGGATTTCCTGTGCCACGGCAACAGCCACTTCCTGCTGAATGTCCAACATATTCTGCTGCGTGCGCTCGTATTCTCCCGTCCAGACGTGCGATGCGTCGGAACCGCGCACCAGTTGGGTGGTAACCCGCATTTGCTCGCCCGAACTGCGTACGCTGCTTTCTAGAATGTAGTCGGCCTTCAATTCGCGCGCGATCTCAGGAATGGCTTTGTCAGTCGACTTGAACTTCATTGCCGAGGTGCGGGCGATCACGCTCATATGGCCTGGGCTCAACCGGCTCAACTCAGAGATTGTTGCCTCAGTCATTCCGTCACACAGGTAATCTCGCTGCGGGTCGCCAGTATAGTTGGCGAACGGCAACACTGCGATCCGGACTGAGCCCGAGAAAGAGGAGGGAACGCTTGCGTGCGATATCGATTTGCGGTTTAGGACGGCAATGGCACCGGAGAGAAAGGCAAGGATCGCGGCGTATGCGAGCCAGCGGGACTGAGCAGGTCGAACCCACCACTTAGGAGCTAACTTCGAGCTTCGATCAAGGACCCCTGAGGGTCCGGCCACGATTTCTTGAGCAACCGACACCTTCTGCGCGACCTCACGCGCATCGGTAGCCTGATCCGTAGCAGAATCGAGATGTGGCCCTTGTGCGATTTCGGCGGTGGTCCGTTCTGGGATCGCACTTACGATGCTGACCGGAACCGCCACCCGGTAACCTCTCCGAGGAAGTGTCTCGATGACTCCGTCTCCGAGCGCTTTCCGCAACACAGAAATGTTTCTCGCCAAGCTGCCGTCGCCCACATAGCTATCTGGCCAGACTTGTCGGAGCAGTCCTTCCTTGCTCATGACTTTTCCGCCGGCCTCAACCAGGACCAGCAAAGTGTCGAATTCCTTGGGAGTCAATGCTATGGGCTGCCCGTCCCGAGTCAATGACCGCTGGGCTGCGTCCAAGTGGAATGGACGGAAAGCGAAGATCGATGTACTCGTATCGCCCATGATGAAACCCTGGGGATTTGTGATTTAAAGCAACTTTAAGATTTCGGTAAAGACAGCGGCAGCTGCAAGTCGGTAGATTCGTGCCCGAACCGCAGTCTGGGTCCGCCGGTCCCCCTGCCGGCAAGAGCGCCTAACTTAACGCCCGAGCATTCTAGCCTTCGCCACACACCGAGACAATGGCACTGGTGTCGGAGGTCCGAGTGTGTTGCTGCCCGGATCGCGTCTAAGGAGAATATGCAATGTCTTGCACACTAATAAAGAGGTCGACGATCGCGGGGATTGCGGTAATCCTTCTACTTGGTTCAGGAACGTTGGTCCGAGCGCAGACGTTTTCGGTTGTCTACAATTTTGGATCGCAACTCAACGATCCGGTTCAACCGTTCTACGATGGAATCATAGCTCAAGGTCGCGATGGAAATTTATACAGCAGCACAAGCTCAGGTGGGGCGAATAACGCGTACGGAGCCACGTACAAACTAACACCCGCTGGCACACTCTCAACGCTGTATTCGTTCGCAACGGTAACCGGGGACGGGGCCTATCCCTACGGCGGCGTGACCCTCGGCACGGATGGCAACTTCTACGGCACGACTTATGGGGGAAATGTCGATGGGTCTGGCACGGTCTTCAAAATGACGCCGGCTGGTAGCTTAACGACCCTCTACACTTTTACCGACGGCAATGACGGGGCACTACCATTCGCGCCACCGATCCAGGGGTTGGATGGAAACTTTTACGGGACAACTTGCGGCGCCTGCAACGGAGGTTCGGGCCTGGGCACAATTTATAAGATTAGCTCCGCCGGAGCTTTCACCGCGTTGTACCAGTTTGACGGGACTCATGGCGAGGAACCGACTGGCCCGCTAACGCAGGGCACGGACGGGAATTTCTATGGCACCGCTCACTTTGGCGGAACGGCTGGCTACGGAGTGTTCTTTAAGATTACTTCCACAGGCAAGCTCACCGTTCTCTATAACTTTGACAACACGCACGGCGCATACCCACTTTCCGGGGTCGTACAGGGCAACGACGGGAACTTCTATGGCACGACCATTGAAGGCGGGTCGAATGGCGAAGGCGTCGTATTCAAGGTGACCCCAGCAGGTAGGCTCAGCGTGCTCCACAGCATGAACTACACGACCGATGGCGCGGTGCCCTTTGCCGGCCTGGTGGAAGCCACTGATGGAAATCTGTATGGCGCGAACACTCAAGGAGGTGCCGTGAGCGCCAATTGTCCCAGTGGGTGTGGCACGGTTTTCAAGATTACATCGAGCGGATCCTTTTCCGTTATTTATAACTTCGATTTGACGACGGGCCAGCTACCTTATTCAAACTTGTTCCAGGCCACGAACGGATTGTTGTACGGTGGGACGCAACTCGGCGGCACAGGCGACGTCGATCCTGTCTGTAGTCCTGGTGTTTGCGGTGTGCTCTACAGCGAGAACATCGGTGCTGCGCCATTCGCCGCGCTGGTGACAAGTTCTGGGAAAGTCGGAGCGAAAATCGGCATCCTTGGGCAAAACCTTAGCAGCTCGTCGGTCGTAACATTTGGCACAGTTGTGGCCACAACGGTCACGCTGAGCGGCACGACATTTCTTACCGCCACAGTGCCGAGCGGAGCGACCACGGGTGCCGTTACTGTGACGACCTCGAGCGGAACGCTTACCAGCAGCAAGAACTTCCGCGTGACGCCTCAAGTCAAGACCTTCACTCCTCAGAGCGGGCCGGTTGGGACGGTCGTGACCATCACAGGAGTTAGTTTGACTCAGACTTCGAAGGTAACCTTCGGCGGGGTTGCAGCGATTAACTTCACTGTGAACTCAGACACGCAGGTGACCGCAACAGTTCCCACTGGCGCGAAGACAGGAAAGATTGTGATCACGACGCCGGCTGGAACTGCATCCAGCGCCAAGAGTTTCACTGTGACGTAAGACGGTCGGCCTGCCTCGCGGCGTTTCGATATACAGAATTTAGGCTTGGGACCGCGAACTGCCAAGCCTGCGTCTTGCGACGCCAGCTTGATCAGCGACCTTCGCGCTACTACTCTTGTTCTCAAGCTGCGGAAAGCTGATTCCCCAAAACCCATTTGCAAGGTCTGGCTCTGTAAACTCGACTCCGTAAACGGAAATTTTCTGAGAGACAGCCAACTGCGCGACCACTCGGGCCGATACTTGCGTTCCACTCTTATTGCGTACACTCACGGTTGATCCAACCAGCAAGTCGCGCTGTAAATGAATCGCTGCTCCGTACCTGTTCAGGTTGGTGGCTTTTGCGGGCATTGTAAAGGAACACTTTTGAGTATCTTCGCCCGAGAGTCCGACAGGCGCGCTTAAAGCGATTCGACTGCTCCTGCGTTTAGCAATCTGGGTGCGGTTGGTCACTGGAATGGTGGCCATCGATATTAGTGTTTTCCTCCCGCTGGCGTTGCTGCGCCGATCTCACGCGGAAGAGATTAGAGTGGAGAAACAGCATTCGCAACCGTACAAAAGTCACAGCGAGCCGGTTACCGCGCGTGAATGAGTGCCTGTTTGCAGGCATAGGAACGTAAGATCCTGAAGGGAGAGTGTTTGTAGACACCACCACCCATGAGAGTCGAGCTCGTAGACCTGGGGGATGGTGTGGAGCACCATAGCGGCGAGTCATCGGGAGCTATCCCCGGCCACACACCTGTAGCTTGTTTGCCGCAAATGCCTCAAATCAGTACCCGGCTCGACTTGGCGGGTACTGAGTTCCGTTGTTCAGTTCTGCTAGGTCGACAGGCGCCCAAGTAGCAAATCGAAGAACCGCGCAGAGTTCACTCCCAATGCAACGCGAGCATTAGGAACCCACTTGTCTCTTAACACCGGCGAAATCTTTGTCCCGGCCACAGTCGGAGCGGCGCCCCGAATCACCATGTTGGATTCGGCCTTCTTTTGCATTTCCGGGCTCCGCCGCAGATCACCTTGATTCGGGCTGTATCCAAGGGTCTGCCCAGCGGTCAACTCTCCATTCACCTCAACATCGATATAGTAATTTTCAAACGTCAGGATGGAGGGGTCGAGAAATGCTGTCATGGCGAGCGAATCATGCATATTAGGCCCGATAAGAAATCCTTGTGCACGGTTGTGGTCGATCGCACTGCGTGCAATCTTGGCCGCGGCTTGACTCACGCGGCTCTTCGACGCGCTTAGCTGCCTCACATGCTCGTCCGTCAGTGAGGTTTTTCGGGTGACATCAAGGCCAACCATGGTGATCGGGATACCCGACTGAAAAACGATCCGTGCGGCCTCCGGATCAACGTAGATGTTGAATTCCGCCGCCGGAGTGATATTGCCTCCCGACAGCGAACCGCCCATCATCACCACGCCGCGAATTTTGCCGGCGAGTTCTGGATCCGAGGCGAGGGCCGCACCAATATTCGTCAGCGGACCGATCGTGATCAATGTGACCTCTCCTGGATATTTGCGCACGACGTCGCAGATAATTTGGGCTGCTGTCTCCTTTACCGGCTTCGTCGTCGGCTCCGGAAACACTGCGCCGCCTAGCCCGTTCTCGCCATGTGCATAGGCCGCTGTTACCAGTCTCCGCACCATGGGATTTCTGGCGCCGGCAGCAACTGGAATGTCAGTGCGTTCGGCAATCTCAACCATTCGCAATGCGTTCGGAAGAGTAAGATCGAGCGGCACGTTTCCGGCCACAGGAGTTATGGCTTCGATCTGCAGTTCCGGGGATCGCATCGCCAATAGCAAAGCGAAAGCGTCATCGATTCCAGGATCGGTGTCGATAATGACGCGCGATTTCCCCGATCGACTGTCGCGAGCCGATACTTCAGGAACAGATAGCACTCCCGCCAGGCTCGATGCCAACACTGCCGCTCCTGATGATGTTACGAACTGACGACGTGTTACCCCTGCCGATCGTGTAGACATTTATCCTCTTGAGGCCGCGCGTCGTACCGGCTGAATTTAGCATCCGCAGCGCATGCGGCGATGCGGTCATCAATCTGCTCTACAGATCATAAAGCTTCACTGCAGCATATCGCTTTAATGTTTTTCTGATAGAGCACGATATTGGCGGGCCCCACTGGATTTTGGGGTTCCGTCAATGCGGCACTGAGGGCCAGCCGAAGCACCGCCGATTTCGCTTTGATTGTGGAACAATGAGCCGAGGCCCATCTTTGCCAATGAACACGTCCGACCACGATGCGCTCTGGAATGCACGAATAGCTCGCGCTCGCGAATTGCAGGAAGAAGATGCTGCCGCGGCTACGGCACTCCGCTTCTACGAAGCGACTCTGGATTTTCAGCGGCAGGTGGCGCGCCGCTTCCATCCAGTGCTGAACTACAACATGGGGCTGCGCGAGCGGATTGATCTCTCGCGCGCCTGCTCGGAAATGCCTGGCATTCTCAGGTTAGCCGCCGACCATGGGCCGGAAAAACTTCGCAGCGAGGCCGGGCGTTTGCATGACGCGGGGGAAGCAACCTGGCGAGAGCTGCTTCGGCGAAAAGTCTTTCCGACAGATCAAGACTTAACTGATCCTTTTGAAGATTTCTTTCCGCGGGCTTGTCTGCAACCGATCGCAGAAAATCTCCAATTGCAGTTGCGGATAGAAGAAGAGGACAGGAGAAACAATTGCCCGGCGTGCAATGGTCTGCCACAGATGGCGGTTCTGCATCCCGAAGGCGAGGGTGCAAGCCGGTGGTTGTTGTGCTCGTTCTGCCTGCGAGAATGGCCGTATCGCAGAGTCGTTTGCCCGTGGTGTGGCGAAGAGGATAAGGAGAAGCTGCCGCAATATTCTTCCGAGGAATTTCCTCACGTCCATGTCGAGGCTTGCGATACATGCAAGCGCTATTTGAAGGCCATCGACCTCTCGATCAATGGATTATCCGAGCCTCTGGTGGATGAAGCCGCGCTGGTCGTCCTGGACGTCTGGGCGAATGAGCATGGGTACACAAAAATTGTCCCTAACCTGCTCGGTTTTTAACATGCCATTAACATTCCTCTGACAGTATTGACACCCGTAATTCTTGGGTGTAACGTTCGTCGCATTCCGAAGCGGTACTAAAACGTTTTCATTGCGGCGTTTCCCGGGGAGCCCCAAGTGGACCTTTCGCGACGAGCCTTTCTGAAGGTAGGCGCAGCTGGGTCGGTCGGTCTTTCTGCGCTGGGATTTGATCTTCAGCCTCTGCACGCACAATCATCTTCTCTGAAAATTTCCCGCACCACGCAGACTCGCAGCACCTGCCCGTATTGCTCGGTGAGTTGCGGGATCATCATTCACACGATCGGAGACGGCGCGAAGAATGTCACGCCGCAGGTCGGGCACATCGAGGGCGATCCCGATCATCCGATCAATCGCGGCACGCTGTGCCCGAAGGGATCGTCGCTGCTGCAGGATGTCGTGAACGATCGACGCTTGCTGAAGCCTCAAGTAAGGCGTCCGGGATCGGACCACTGGGAAGATATTTCGTGGGATCAGGCGATCGACGAAATCGCCACCCGGACCAAGCAACTGCGCGATGCGACATTCGTCGAGAAAGACGCGAACGGGAAAACGGTGAATCGGCTCGAAACACTCGCATTCGCGGGCGGCTGTACCGATACAAACGAGTTCAATTATCTGGTTGTGAAGTCGATGCGTTCGATGGGGGTGACGTGCCTGGAAAACCAGGCACGTGTTTGACACGGCCCCACGGTCTCCAGTTTGGGGCCAACATTCGGACGCGGGGCGATGACGAACGGCTGGGTCGATATCAAGAATACCGACATGATGCTCATCATGGGCGGGAATCCAGCCGAGAACCATCCTTGCGGATTCAAGTGGGTCGTTGAGGCGAAGCGCAACCGCAACGCAAAAGTTATTGTGGTGGACCCGCGCTTTACGCGGACGGCATCTCAAGCCGATCTGTTCCTGCAGATTCGCGTCGGATCGGACATCGCCTTTCTCGGCGGGATGATCCACTACGCGATCGAGAATAGCCGGTTCAACAAGGAATATCTCGTCAACTACACGAATGCCGCATTTGTCGTGAAGGAAGGGTTCAAGCTTCCCGAAGACGGGTTGTATTCCGGCTTCGATCCGAACGCGAAGACCTACGACAAATCCACGTGGAACTACCAGGAAGGCGGAGCGCCCACTCCACCGACCACCGCCGCGCCAACATCCCATGTGGGAAGCCCCAGTCCGTCCCACAATCATGAGCAGAGTAGCGACATTAGCAGCAAGGCCGAAGGCCAGGGATATCAGGCACAAGGTCCGGCTGGAGCGAAAGGCATGGGCGGCGGCCCGATTCCTCCGCCGATGCTACCGCCGAACGTCGCGTACGATCTCTCGCTGCAGCATCCTCGCTGTGTGTTCCAACTTCTCAAGCAGCAGTATTCGCGCTACACGCCGGAGATGGTCGAGCGCATTACGGGTATTCCGAAAGATCAGGCGATCAAGGCGTGGGACACGTTCACTTCGATTCGCCAAGACGGCGATACGAAGAAAGTCGGGACTATCATCTACGCGGTCGGTTGGACGCAGCATTCTTCGGGCACGCAGACGATCCGCACAGCAGCCATGCTCCAGCTTCTGCTGGGTAATGTCGGACGCGCCGGCGGAGGCGTGAACGCGCTTCGTGGACACTCGAATATTCAGGGCGCGACCGACATGGCAGGAATCTTCGATATTCTGCCCGGCTACTTGAAGATGCCGGTCCCCGCAGATACTGATCTGAAAGCTTATCTGACGCGCACGACTCCGAAGCCCTCCAAGCCGAAGGAATGGGATTCGTTCAACTACTGGTCGAACACTCCAGCGTTTACGGTTTCGTTCCTCAAAGCGATCTACGGCGACGCGGCGACGAAAGAAAACGACTTCGCATTTAACTGGCTTCCCAAGATCGACCGCAAATATTCGTGGACCGAGATCTGGGACGACATGTACGCCGGCAAGGTCAAAGGCATGTACGCCTTTGGCATGAATGGCGTCATGATCGGGCCGAATGCGAAGAAGAATATTGAAGCGCTGAAGAAAGCAGATTTTCTGGTGGTGTGCGAGATCTATCCCGACGAGACCAGCGAATTCTGGCGTGCTCCGGGAACGACGCCGGAGGAAATGGCGAAGATCAACACGACCGTTTATCGGTTGCCCGGTGCGGGTTTCGCGGAGAAAGATGGGACATTTGTAAACTCGGCGCGCTGGCTGCAGTGGAAGTGGGCTGCCGTTCCGCCTCCGGGTGACTGCAAGCTCGATCAGGAAATCCTGGCGCGGATTTTCCTCAAGATCCGCGAGAAATACCAGAAGGAAGGCGGTAAGCTTCCCGACCCGATTCTGAAAGCTTCGTGGACCTACACGAATCCGTACAACCCTTCGCTCTCTGAGGTGGCGAAAGAGATCAACGGCAAAGCCATCGCTGACGTCACCGACGCCAAGACGAATACGACGATTAAGGCCGATCAACAGCTCCCCGGCTTTTCTTTCCTGCGGGACGACGGCTCGACGATGTCGGGCAATTGGCTGTATTGCGGATCGTGGACTGAAGCAGGTGCGATGTCGCAGCGGCGTGGGCCGGAAGATCCATCGGGGTTGGGAATTCACCCGAACTGGGGCTGGTCTTGGCCAATGAATCGCCGCGTTCTGTATAACCGCGCGTCGTGCGATCTGAACGGAAAACCGTGGGATCCCGATCGCATGCAAGTCTGGTGGAGTGAAGCGAAGAAGAAATGGGTGGGCAACGACGTTCCGGATTTCAAGCCCGATTCCGATCCCAAGAGTCATATGGGGCCGTTCATCATGAACCCGGAGGGAGTGGGGCGCTTATTTGTCCCGATTGGAGCGGTCGCGGACGGTCCGTTCCCCGAGCACTACGAGCCGACTGAAAGTCCGATCGCGAATCCGTTGCATCCGAACCAGTCGAACAATCCTCTTGCCAAGAGATTCAAGTCCGATCTGGACAAGTACGGAACGGTCGCCGACGGGTTCAACATTATCTGCACGACTTACCGGCTCACCGAGCATTATCACTATTGGACGAAGAACAATCCGATGAACGTGCAGCTTGTGCCTGAGCCGTTCGTCGAGATTCCCGCAGAACTTGCCGACCAGATCGGGCTGCGTGGCGGGGAGAAAGTGAAGGTGACGAGCGCCCGCGCGGAATACATCGGAAAAGCGATGGTCACGCGGCGGATTAAAGGAATGACGATCGACGGCAAGAGAACGTATCAGATTGGCATTCCGATTCACTGGGGATACCGCGGTATTGCCGAGGACGAAGGCAAGACGGCAAGAACTCCGGCGAATTTGCTCTCGCCCGCGGTGATCGATCCGAACGCGTACACGCCGGAGTTCAAGGGCTTTCTGGTAAAGCTGGAGAAGGCATAACGGAGACCTGAGATGAGCGATCGCAAAACGCTGCAAATACAGAAAATCTCAGGCCACCCCGGCCCAGTTCCAGGCGCGGGCACACAGCGCCAAGAACAAGTGTGCAAGCTCATCGACACGACGACATGCATCGGATGCAAAGCGTGCGAGGTCGCATGCGTGGAGTGGAACGATATGCCGTTCCAACCCACCATGTTCGATAACACGTATCAGACGATGCCCGACACGAACTGGAATTACTGGAACCTGATCAAGTTCAACGAAGTGAGCCATGAGGACGGATCGTTCCAGTGGTTGATGCGAAAGCACCAGTGCATGCATTGCGCCGATCCGGGCTGTCTGGCTGCGTGTCCCGCCGATGGCGCAATCGTGCAGTATCGCAATGGCATCGTCGATTTCCAGGAAGAGAATTGCATCGGATGCCAGTTCTGCGTCTCGGGCTGTCCGTTCAATGTGCCGAAGTTCAATCCTTCGACGAAGAAGGTTTATAAGTGCACGCTCTGCTCCGATCGTGTGGGGCAGGGATTAGAGCCGGCGTGCATCAAGGCGTGTCCGACCGGCTGTCTGCATTTTGGCACCAAAGACGACATGCTGATGATCGCAAACAAACGCGTGACGCAACTTCAGCAACATGCCGGCCTGAAGGATGCGGGCATCTACGATCCGCAGACCATCGGCGGCACTTCGGTCGTCTACATTCTGCACGACGCGACGAATCCCGAGAAGTATGGCGGGCTGCCGAAGAATCCGCGCATCCCGCTCAGCTTCACACTTTGGAAAAACTGGTTCAAGCCGCTGGGACTGATTGCGTCGATGATGACGTTTGCCGGAGTGATTCTGCACTACGTCACGGAGGGGCCGCGGCGCGTACAACCGCAGCCTCCCGTCAAAGAGATTGACGGCGGCGAGGCAAAGAAGGAGAACTAGTGGCGACTTCATCGCAACGATTTCAAGGCCAGCCCGACCACCTGATCAACCGGCTCGGGCTGACCGTAGTTTACGTCGGAGAATTGCTGCGGCACCGCGCCTACACGCGATTCCTGCACTGGGCCTACGGGATCTTTTTCTTTCTTGCTCTGTTGTCCGGCTTCGGGATCTACATGCCGTGGATTTTCCGGTGGTTCACCCCGCTGTTCGGTGGCGGTGCGATGACGCGCATGTTGCATCCGTGGTTCGGGCTTGGTTTCGTTTTCTTCTTCGGACTGCAGGCTCTGAATTGGGCCCTTCCGATGAAATGGGGTCCCGGTGACACTCGTTGGATGAAACGGCTGAATGACTATGTCACCAATCGCGACACGGTCGAGCCCCCGGACGTAGGATTCTTCAACGGCGGACAGAAGCTGATGTTCTGGGAGATTGTCTGTGGCAGCATCGCGTACGTCATCACAGGCGTGATCATGTGGTTCCCGGAGATTTTCGGCGGAGTCGCGGTCGCAGTCAGCTACGTCATTCACGATGTTTCAGCGCTGGTCATGCTGGCAGGAATCTTCATCCACATCTATCTGAGCACGATTGGTGAGCCCGGAACCATGCAGGCCATGACGCGAGGAACAGTCAGCGAGGCGTGGGCGTGGACGCATCATCCGGCGTGGTTCAAAGAGGTGACCGGGCGCGATCCCGCCCAGGCGCTTGCAGAAGCGCGTCGTACCCGCACTCCTGCTATTCCCCAGTGATCCCGTTTCGGTATCCACAAATCCTTGAATCCTTTCGTCCACAAGGAATCGCCAGGAATCGCGTAATCTAACGGCCAGCAACCCGATACAGGACGACCCCGTGCGATGGAACAACAGCACTGATGGAATTCGTGACTTGCTTTATCTCACCGGTCCACAGGTCGTGCAGGGAATAGCCGTTTTTGTTTTCAGCAAGGCCAGCGGCTGATTGTGGAACGGAGACCTCCTCTGGCTTGCCTCCGGTGTTAAATAAACCGACGATCACGTCTCCGTTCGATTCTCTCTTGGCGAACACCTGCCGGTTGCCGGAATTGAGCACCCTCTTCGCGGCGATTGAATCCTGGTCGACAGCGAGGACTTCGGAGTTCTCCAGGTATTTCTGCAGGTCGGTTGGGTCGATGTGAGTAAGATCGATGCCGAGGATGAGTGGTGACGCCCCAAGAGCCCACAAGCTGATCTGAGTCTGGCGTTCGGCCGGAGTCAGCCCGTCATTGCTGCCATTTCCTATTTCGAGGGAGTCATAATCGTTGAAGCCGCCTGGCCCTGCGTAAGGCTGCCACTCCGCTACATAGTTAAAGCGTTTGGCAACATCGGACCAACTGGTTAGCGGATCGCTGCTGCCGCCCTTTTCGCACTTATAGCATTCGACGTCGGGCGCGAATTCCCATTGATTGGCATACTTCATCAATGTGGGGGCCAGAGCGGTCGTAAAATCCCCCTGAGTGACGTCCAGCACCATGGGCCGTCCGCTTTGCCGTATAGCATCCGACCACGCCTTAACATCGGCGGCGTTGTTGTTCGTCATGCCATCTATTTTGATGTAATCGATATCCCACGCCGCCAGCATCTCAACCCATGAATTCGTATACTCCTGCGCTCCGGGCTTGCTGTAGTCAATCCGGACCATGCCCTTGCAGTTGTAGTTGTTCTCTTTTACGGAAGGCTCCGCAATTTGGGCAGCCGTGTAAGATGTGCCCTTAATGGAAGTGTTCCGCTTGACTGCCTGCTTCGAAATTCCCGGCGTAACGTAAATTCCAAACTTCATCCCGAGACTGTGGACATAGTCAGCGACGACCTTGATGCCATCCGTATCCCCTTGGGCTGGGAATATTGATGGATCTGTCATCCAGCGTCCATAAGCGTCGACGTTCGGACCCAGCGGCCCCGGACACTGATACCAGAAGTCATCGAGGTTTATGTATTCGTAGCCGAGTTTCTGCAATCCGGAATTATGCAGTGCGAGCGCCTGCGCTTTGATGTTGTCCGCCGTGGGATGCTTACGGAGGAAGCTCCAGCTACTCCAGCCGAGAACCGGCGTCCGCTCGACACCATTATCTTCTGCGCCTGCGTTTTGCAGGGTTCCGCACATCAACAACACAATCAGGAGTGCTGCCGCCAAGCTGTGTGTCCATTGCCTCAAGAAAATCATCCGTGTTCTCTACCACAAGCGGCGGGACGAACACAACTCCGCGCGTCGAAGCGATGGCGATGCAAATGTTGGTGATTGCGGCTGTGGAGCACAGTTCATCCTCTTGGAGTTGCGAATGTATGTATCCCATTCAAAATCGATAGCTTGCGTTTCTAAGGGCCCAGCGCGTCTCATGGCGCATACATTCTGAGTCGTTCGCTTGTATGCAAAGGCAGTCGTCAGTTCCGGAGTTGGTCCGCATTGATCCCCCGCGACGCGAGTACTGCATAGTTGACTATAGCAATGATATATATGCTATCGTCAACTACATTGGAGGTGACCTATGCTCCAACGCGGCATTGATCAGCAAGTAAGCGCGATTCGTGCCTTTAACCGCTTTTACACCCGCAAAATTGGCGTCGTCGGGGGAATGGCCAGTAGTCCCTTCTCACTCGCGGAAGCGCGCGTCTTGTATGAGCTTGCAAACCGAGAGAAGCCCACAGCCACGGAAATCCGCAAGGAACTTGGGCTGGATGCCGGATACATGAGCCGAATCTTGCGCGACTTTGAGCGCCGAAAGCTTGTGGCACGGGAGCAGTCAAAGGCCGACGAACGGCAGAGATTCCTCTCGCTGACCGCGAAGGGCCGCAGAGTGTTCGCACCGCTCAACGAGCGTTCGAATCGCGACATCGCCGCAATGATCGATGAAGTTTCCCCCACCGAGCGCCAGCAATTGGTTCATGCGGTGGATACGATTCGCAGGCTGCTCGGCGACAAAACCGAAGGATCGCGAACTCCTTACCTGCTGCGAATGCACCAGCCAGGCGACATGGGTTGGATCGTTTATCGCCAGGCAATTCTCTATTCCGAAGAGTACGGGTGGGATAACACCTACGAGGCGCTGGCAGCTGAGATCGTGGCGCAATTCATCAAGACTTACGATCCGAAGCGCGAGCGAGCGTGGATTGCAGAAAAAGATGGAGAACGGGTCGGGGCTGTTTTCGTTGCGAAAGGATCCGACGAAGTCGCAAGGCTGCGGCTGTTGCACGTTGAACCCGCAGCGCGGGCACTGGGCATCGGGAAGCGGTTAGTCGAGGAATGCATTCGATTCGCTCGGCAAGCAGGATATAAAAAGCTGACGCTTTGGACGCAGAGCATTCTTGTTGCTGCCCGGCACATCTATAAGCAGGCAGGTTTCCAGGTCGTGCGTGAAGAATCGCATCACAGCTTCGGCAAGGATCTTAAGGCTGAGATCTGGGAAATTGATTTGGGGAGGAGACCGTGATAACGCAAGATGACGGTCTTGATTGCATTGGCATTCCTGGCGGGTAATCCGCTTTTTTCAGGCAGCATTCGCGTGGGTCCTACATAAGGTCCCTGAAAGAGGCGAAACAATTTGCGAGGCATGCTCAGCCTAAGATCGCGAGTAGCCAGGACAATTTCAGCAACGATACAACCGCGAAACGCTGAACTGCTCCTGTGATCTTTGGGCTTTGTAGTACTTCCTCCTCAATTTTCGGCCGGTTTCAGCCTTCACCTCCGGATCCGACAAACAGGGTTTCTCCGCTCCGCTTTGTTTTCCGCTTTGCGGAACGCGCCGCTCCGGTCGAGATGAGAGTGGTGATGGTCGGCGGAGCGGCTAGTTCCTCTTCAATCTCCGCCCCACAATCTCGAACTTGCCTTCCAACACGATCCGGATTGCTTCGGTGTACGCGAGATGTTCCTGCTTGAGAATGCGTTCGGCTAGCGAATGCTCATCGTCGTCGTCGAGGACCTGCACCGGTTTCTGCACGATGATTGCGCCGTGATCGAGTTCCTCGTCGACAAAATGCACGGTGCATCCTGAAACTTTTACTCCGTAGGCAAACGCCTGCTCCTGCGCCTCAAGTCCGGGGAACGCGGGCAGCAGCGACGGATGAATATTCAGAACGCGGTGCGGAAATTGCCGGACGAACCACGGCGAGAGCAAGCGCATGTATCCGGCAAGGCAGACGAGATCGACTCCGTGCTGCTTGAGGGCATCGACGACTTCGCGATCGTGCTCTTCGCGCTCTTTGCCCTTCGAGGGGATAACGAGCGCATTGAGGCCGCGCTCGCGGGCGGTGCCGATGCCCGGGGCCGCAGCCCGGTTGGAGATGACGGCGGAAATTTTCGCGTTCGGAATGCGTCCGGCATCGATGTTGTCAGCAATGGCGACGAAGTTCGAACCGCGGCCAGAGAGAAGAATGCCTAAAGATTTCATGGGAGCGTCAGCTTCTCAGCTTTCGCTCCCATAATAATTCACCAGCCGGCTCAGACTGCGGAGATAGAGCCCAATCTCACTGTGCCGGCGACCGACTGGTCGACGTCTGTTGTCCTCCGGTTTGGAGTTCAGCCAGCAGCTTCTCGTCCTGATCCGCCAGGCCTGACGGCAGTTTCGAATATTGCAAACCTTCCGCCACGTTCTGCCCGTCCGTGATGATGTACTGCACGAAATCTTTCACCGCTTGCTCGCGCTCGGGACTCTTGCCCTGCTTCGGGATCAGCAGAAACGTCAACCCTGAGATCGGATACGCATCTTTGGCCGACGCCGGAGGGTTCACCACCGGAGTGCGCACGTCCTTTGCGAGTTCTGGCTGGAAGGCCTCGATCGCAGCAGTCGCGCCAGCGGCCGTCGGCTCGACAAATTCTCCCGCGGCGTTTCCGATCTTCGCCACCGGCAATTTGTTCTCGGTCGCGTATGAGAGTTCGACGTAGCCGATCGCGCCCGGCGTTTGCTTCACAACGCCCGTCACGCCTTCACTGCCTTTGCCGCCCAATCCAACCGGCCAGCTCACGGCGATTCCTTTGCCAACTTTCTTTTCCCACGCCGGGCTTACTGCACTGAGATAGGTCGTGAAGATATTTGTTGTACCGCTGCCATCGGAGCGGTGAGCAACCACCACTGGATCTTTTGGCAAAGTCACTCCCGCGTTATCCTTCTTGATTCGCGGATCCTGCCATGTTTTGATCTCGCCCAGGTAAATTGCGGCCAGAGTAGCCGAACTGAGCTTGAGTGGTTCTTTCAGGTCCGGAAGGTTGTAGGTGATGCACACCGGCCCGGCGCTCTCAGGAATCTGCACCAGCGGCGGCATGCTTTGGAGTTGCTGGTCGTCAAGAGCCGCATCGCTGGCGCCGAAATCCACCAGGCCTTGCTTCAGCTGCTGGATTCCTCCTCCGCTGCCGATCGACTGGTAATTGATCTGCACGTCCGGATGGCTGTTGTGAAAATCGGCGATCCAATGCGACATGATTGGATTGATGAACGTCGAGCCCGCGCCGATGAGCATCTTGCTTTGTTGGTTCTCACCCTGCCCGTTTTTCGACGAATTGCAGGCGACGAAAGTGGCTCCTGCCGAAATTACAATCAGCCAGACGAATGCACGGTAATAACTGCGAATGCTTTTCATCAGAAAGTCCCCTCTCCACAGAATCTTTTTAAGGATGGACCAGTTTGCGCGCGGGAGTGTTAAAGGAGTGTGAAAATCAAAGGCGGCTTGTTGCTGCAAGTCCCGATTGGCATCAGGGCGCGGGCTGATGCAACCCTCTTTAAGATGATTCGGATCAGGGGCATGCGTCCATGCATGCCATAGAGGCCGCGGAATGAACGCGCTTCAGGCGCTCCCAATTAGCTGTAGGTGACTTTGCGCTCGCCCTTGATGATTCGCCCAATGGTGTAGGCTTTCTCGCCGACGCGCTCCAGCACCGACTGTGCTTTCTTAAATTTCGCGGAGGGGATTATCAGCAGCATCCCCAAGCCCATGTTGAAGGTCCGCAGCATCTCTTCCTGCGGAACTTTCCCGAGTTCCTGCAGATGCTCGAAGATCGGGAGCACCGGCCACGATCCCAGTTCGATGGCCGCCGCTGTACCGCGGGGAAGCACGCGTGGAAGATTTTCGGTGATCCCGCCGCCGGTGATGTGCGCCATCGCGACGACACACTGCGCGTCGATCAATTTCCGCAGCGCCGGCCAGTAACTCTTGTGCGTGCGCATCAACTCATTGCCGACTTTGTTTTTAATTTCGTTTACGTACGTCTCGGGCGAGTAGTGCGCAACTTCGAACAGCAGCTTGCGGGCCAGCGAGTAGCCGTTGGTGTGTAATCCGTTGGAAGGCAGCCCGAGAATAATGTCGCCAATCTGTACATCTTTGCCGGTGACGATCTTCTCGCGATCGACCACGCCAACGATGAATCCCGCCAGATCATATTCGCCGTCGGGATAAAAGCCGGGCATCTCGGCGGTTTCTCCGCCGATCAGCGCACAGCCGTTGTGCTTGCAGGCATCGGCGATTCCTTCAACGACTTTCTCCGCGATCGACGGATCCAGCGTGCCCGTCGCCAGGTAATCCATAAAGAACAGGGGAGTGGCGCCCTGCACGGCGATGTCGTTCACGCAATGATTGACGAGGTCGGCGCCGACGGTCGAATGCAGGTCCATCTCGAAGGCGATCTTGAGCTTCGTGCCCACGCCGTCGACGCTCGAAACGAGCACGGGGTCGGTGAATTTTGTTTTGTCGACCGCGAAGAGTCCGCCGAATCCGCCAATCTCGCTCAGCACGCCCCGTGTGAATGTCTTATGCGCCAGATACTTGATGCGCTGCTTGGTGCGGTTGGCGCGGCTGATATCGACACCGGCGTCGGCGTAGGTGATCGGTGTCGGACTGGGCGTGGGGGGCTTGGGCACAGCTTCTTCCGCCTATGATTTGGTCCTGTGTGGGATTCAGTGCCGGATGTCGAAGCAACTATCCAAGGCCGCCAATTGTAGCACGTTCAAACCTGTGTCTTTTGTGTGGAGAACGCAGCGTGCCGGAATCCGGTAATTGCCGGGCACACTTCCAGAGTGTTCCGCGGGCGCTTACGCCCGTTCGCCACTTCTCAGCTCTGGACTAGTGAGCGACGAAGTCCGAGATGAAGTAGGCCAGCACACCGAACAAGGCCAATCCCGAAATGCCGTAACAGGTCAGCACCCAGGCTCCGCGGCCTTCTTTAGGATGTGGTTTCGGTGTGGATGCAGCCGAGGACTGCTGAACAGATGAGACGACAGGGGCCCGATCTTCCATGCAAGACCTCCCGACGGAAGGATCGTGGCGCAAGTACGTTATGCGTCACGCCTGCCTCGCATCACAGCGATGCAGGACTAACTGGGCGAATTTTACATCCGTTTCAAACCGGCTGAAAGGAAAATTGTGATTGAAATCACAGCATTAATAGTCAAATAATTTTAACTGATAAGAAAACAAATCGAGGACTACGCCACCCTTTCACCGCACGCTCGTTTTCTCATCCAGACCCTCCTGCATGGGATAATGGTTCAGCCCATTCCAGTTATGTCCAATCGTAAAGTCGCCGCTTTGTTTTGCTGTTCGCTCGCCGTCACTGCGCTCGCGCAGCAGCCCAATCCCATCCCTCCAACAACCTCTGCTCCCGCGAAAGCGGTGGCCGCCCTCGATACCTCGAAGCCGGATTACTCGAAGGAGTCCTTCGTCATCGAGAAGATGCACTCCTATTACCGCTTCGAGTCCGATGGCACGGGCCGTAAAGAGACCGTCGCCCGCATCCGCGTGCAAAGTGAAGCCGGCGTCCAGCAGTGGGGCCAATTGCTCGAAGGCTACAACTCCGCCAACGAGCGCGTCGAGATTCCCTACGTCCGCGTCATCAAGGCGGATGGCACGGTCGTGAAGGCGGGCGATGATGCCGTCCAGGATCTGAGCGCACCCGTCGAGCACGAAGCTCCGGTCTACACTGATTACCGCCAGAAGCACATCACCGTGCCGGGCCTGCGTCCCGGAGAAGTTCTCGAATACGACATGGTGACAGTGGTCCACACCCCGCTTGCCGCCGGACAATTCTGGGCCGACTACGATTTCGACAAGAGCAACATCGATCTGGATGAAACCCTCGACGTCGATGTCCCCGCCGATCGTCCGCTGAAACTGAAATGTAAGCCGGGGATGGATCCCAAGATCACCGAGCAGAATGGCCGCCGCATCTATCACTGGGCGAGTTCCCATCTGCAGCGTGACGACGATACCAAGCCCGATGACGCGAAGAAGAAAAAGAAGCATCATCCCGATGACGACCGCCCCGACGTTCAGCTCACGACATTCGCCAATTGGGAGCAGGTGGGCCGCTGGTATGCCAGCCTCGAGAAAGACCGCCGCGCGCCGACTCCCGACGTTCGAGCTGAAGCCGAGCAACTCACCAAGGGGCTGAATACTGAACTCGACAAAGTCGAAGCCCTCTACGACTTCGTCTCCAAGAATTTCCGCTACGTCAGTCTGTCGCTCGGGGTCGGACGCTATCAACCGCACGCGGCCGCAGACGTTCTCCACAATCAATATGGAGATTGCAAGGACAAGCACACCCTGCTTGCCTCGCTGCTTGAAGCCGAAGGCTTTCACGCGGATTCGGTGCTGATCAACTCCACCCGCAAGCTCGATCCTGACATGCCCTCGCCTTCGCAGTTCGATCACGTCATCACGATGCTGCCGATGGGCAAACAGGAAGTCTGGATGGATACGACGGCCGAGGTCGCGCCCTTCCGCCTGCTGGCCTATTCATTGCGAAACAAGCAGGCGCTCGTGATTCCTCCTGCCGTGCCGCCGTCGAGCGTTGCGCCGCATCTGGAAAAAACCCCCGCTGACACGCCGATGCCTGACTACGAACGCTCCGTGATCGAGGGCAAGGTCAACGAGATCGGCAAGCTGGAAGCGCACGTCACCTACGAATTCCGTGGAGATGAAGAACTCCTGCTGCGCTCGGTCTTTCGCCGCGTGCCCGCTTCGAACTGGCAGCGTGTCGCCGAAAACATTAACGGCGGATTGGGGGGCGACGTCACGCATCTCATCGTCAGCGATCCCGCAGCCACGCGCGAGCCCTTCAAGATGTCGTACGACGTGTCGAAGCCGAACTTCCTCGACTGGTCGAAGAAGAAGACGCAGATTGTTCTTCCCCTCGTTCAGTTCAGCCTGCCCGCTGCCGACGACAGCGACACCGATAGCGACCCCGATGCCGAACCGATCAAGCTCGGCCCCAAGGGCGAATATTCCTACAAGATTAAGCTGGAGCTGCCTGCAAACTACACGGCGAGCGCCCCGCTCGCGTTCTCGCTGAAGCGCGATTACGCCGAGTACGATGCCAGCTATCAGTTGCAAGGGAACACCTTCACGGCGGCTCGCGTGCTCACGTTGCATCAGGATGACCTTCCGGCTGCGCGCACCGCAGATTACGAAAATTTCCGGCGCGCTGTCGGCGCGGATCTTGCGCAGCAGCTCTCGGTGGAGAACACCGTCGCGGGAGCGATCGTGCCCCCCGCAGATATGAAAGTCGACGATCTGATCGAGAGCGCCCGCGCCTCGGCCGACAGCGGCAACCTGATGGTCGCCGAAGCCCTGCTCAAGCGCGCCACAGAAGTCGATCCCAGGAACAAATATGCGTGGAACAATCTTGGCCTGATTTACCTGCAGATGCGGCAGAACGATCAGGCCATTACGTGTTTCCAGAAGCAGATCGAAGTTAATCCTTACGACGAGTACGCCTACAACAATCTCGGCCGCGCCTATTGGCAGGAACGCAAGTACGATGACGCGGTGAAGGCTTTCACTAAGCAGTTGGAGAACAATCCACTGGACAAGTACGCCCACGCCAATCTCGGCCAGATGTACGAAGAGTGGCACAAGTACGATCTGGCCGTGCCGGAGTTGGAGAAGGCACTCTCGCTCACGACCGGGACCGATGCGCAGTCGCAGGCGCAGGCAAGCACCCTTCAAGTCAGCTTGGGGGATTCGTATTTGAACCTCGGCCAGGATGATAAAGCTCTGGCAGCTTTCGATCATGCGATCGAGCTGAATGCCACGCCGTTGGTGTGGAACAACATCGCGTACCAGCTTTCGCTGAAGAAATCTCATCTCGATCGCGCGCAGCAATACGCCGAATCAGCAGTTTCCGCGACGGATGCCGCGCTTCGCAATGTTTCACTCGATCGCCTCACGCCCAATGATCCGCCGCTGGTTCGATCGCTGGTCGCCTACTGGGATACGCTGGGCTGGGTGGAATTCAGCGAAGGCCATCTCGACAAAGCGGAAAAATATGTCGCCGCCGCGTGGGAACTCGGCCATCACGGCGAAGTCGGAGATCATCTCGGACAGATTTATGAAAAGCTCGGCCAGAAAGATCTCGCGCTTCGTACGTATGCGTTATCGATGAACGGCCTGCGTCCGACACCCGAAACTCGCGGACGCCTCGCCTCGCTCGCGGGTGGAGATGCCAAAGCCGACGCCGCCGTCGCGCGTTACAAACCAGAGCTCGACCATCTGAGCACGATTGATCTGGGCAAGACGAAGCAAACCGGCAACGCCGACTTTTTTGTTCTGCTGAGCGGAGGCAATGGAGAAGTGGCGAAAGCAGAGGCCGTGAAATTCATCAGCGGCGACGAAAAGCTGAAGACCTACACGGAAGCCCTGCGGACGGCGGACTACCATCTGACTTTCCCGGATGACACGCCGGTCAAAGTGCTGCGCCGCGGAACGCTCTCCTGTTCGGCGACGACTGGCAGCTGCAAGTTCATCCTGACGCTGCCCGACGACGTCACCACCATCAATTAGCGGGAACTCTGGCCCGCACTTTTATCGCCGTGGCGTGGAGAGGCTTTTCCTTTCCCGGAACGCTGAGACAGGAAGCGGGTAGGTTGACCCTTCCTTGTTTGACTTTGGTGCGAAACAGGATGGGCTCTACTTCACGCACTTGTTCAGAATGTCAGTAGCGATCTGGGCCGCACCGTCCGGAACATTCGCGATTGAGTGAGGAGCATCTGCGATACACTCCTGTCCCTTCGACGTGCTCGTGATGTGATTAAACCAGTCCTGCCCGATCGGAATCGCCGAACTGATGTCCTGCCCGCCAAACACCAGGTTCACGTAGGTGTTGGGGAAGTTGTAGGTCGCACCAGGAGCTTCGGCGCTGTCGCCGAGGAAGAAGTTAAGTCCACCCGGCGGAAGCGTTCCGTTCACCGCAGCGGTGCACACGCCCGTCGACGCATTCGGATTGTAAGCCGGATCCCAGACCGGCGCGTCCGCCGTTCCAAAGCACGTACCCATCGGCGACTTTTGTCCACAAGAGACTGGCAGCGAACCTTCCGTGCAGCCGCAGCCCCAATCGAGTCGTCCCGTTGGAGGTCCGCTCGTAACTTCGGCCATCGACAGGATGTCGTTTGATCCGTACTGTGAGAGCGCGTACGCAAGCGCGCCAGCCCCACCGCTATTGGCCGTAGCGCACATCGGCAAGGCGGTATTGTTCTGAATGTTGTCGTAAATCCACTTGGTAACGGTCGCATAACGGCACGCCGCTGTCAGCAGTCCCCCCGGGCCTTGCGCCCAGCCGTTTTTCTGGTTGTTGTTGAACGGCGTTCCCCACGAGATCTGTACGGTGGTGAATCCGCCATTGATCACGTTTTGAACCGCGGTGCTGCCGTAGGTGAAGATGCTCTCGTACAGGCCGTTTCCGTCGGTGCCGGTTCCGTAAGTGACCGTGCCTTTCGAAGTCCCGGAAGGCGCATTGGTCTTAATGTACGCATCGATGTCGGGGACACCGGGGCACGACACCGTCATCTGCTGGCATACGCCGCCAGTGATCGATCCCTGGCAGGAAATGCTCGAGACGCCGCTAATGGTCCCTAGTTGCCGCGTTGCTCCTGTGGCACAGGTCACGGAAAGAGTGATGTTGGAGCTGATGGTTCCGGTGAGATATGTCGGAGTGCAAGCTTGCGCACTGGGCTGCGACGAAGTGTTGACGGTATAAGTTGCGCCGCTCGTGTAACTGCTCGCGAAGGTAAGCGTACTGTTTCCGTTGAAAGTGAGCGCGTCGCCCTTGTCGTCAGAGAATGTCGCGCTTTCACCGCTTGAGAGGCCGCTAAGCGCGACGCTGATGGTCAACCCGCCGGAGTTCGTCGTGCATGTCGCGGTAACGGTGATGTTCGACGTGATGATTCCGCTGGCATTGCTGCTCAGCGTGCAGGTCTGTCCGGTCGGTTGAGTTTTCACGCTGACGGTGTACGACGATCCGCTGAGATACGAAGTCGCGAACGTCTGCGTGTTGTTTTTGGTGAAGGTTAAATTGTCGGACTTATCGTCCTGCATGACGAGAGTTCCGGTGAGCCCGGAGACGGCAACGCTGATGGTGTAGGTCGCGGTGTTGGTACATGTCGCAGTCACGGTGATGTTCGACGTGATGGTTCCGCTGGCGTTGCTGCCGAGAGTGCAGGTCTGTCCGGTCGGCTGCGTCTGGATCGTGACGGAATACGTCGATCCGCTCGCGAAAGTTGATGCAAAGGTCTGCGGCGTATTTGAGGCGAAGGTGAGCTTGTCGCTCTTGCTGTCCTGAACCACGAGCGATCCACTCAGACCCGTCGGCGACACAGTAATTGTGTAATTCGAGACGCAGGTCGCGGTCACGGTAATATTCGACGTGATCGTGCCGGTAGCGTTGCTGCCTAGCGTGCAGGTTTGGCCCGTTGGCTGTGTTGTGATGGTCACCGTGTAAGAAGACCCGCTTGCATACAACGTTGCGAATGTCTGCGACGTGCTGCCGGTGAAAGTCAGCGTGTCGTTTTTACTGTCCTGCACCACCAGAGTCCCGCTCAGCCCGCTCGGTAACACGCTGATCGAATAATTCGAGACGCAGGTCGCGGTAACCGTAATATTCGAGGAGATCGTTCCGGTAGCGTTGCTGCTGAGCGTGCAGGTCTGTGCCGCTGGCTGCGTCTTGATCGTCACCGAATAAGTCGATCCACTTGAGTAGGTCGATGCAAAGGTCTGGGAGTTGTTCGAAGTAAACGTGAGCGTGTCGCTCTTGCTGTCTTGAACCACCAGGGTTCCGATCAGGCCGCTCGGAAGCACACTGATCGTGTAATTCACGATCGTCGACGAACAGGTCGCGGTCACCGTGATATTTGAGGTGATGGTCCCGCTAGCATTGCTGCTCAGCGTGCACGTTTGCCCTGTAGGCTGCGTCTTTACGCTGACTGTGTATGACGATCCGCTCGCGTACAAGCTTGGGAATGTTTGCGACGTATTGCCCGTGAAGGTCAGCGTGTCGTTCTTACTATCCTGCACGACCAGCGTTCCGGTCAGCCCGCTGGGCAGCACGCTGATGCTGTAATTCGAGACACAAGTCGCCGTCACGGTGATGTTGGAAGTGATCGTGCCGGTGGCGTTGCTGCCGAGAGTACAGGTCTGTCCGGACGGCTGCGTGTTGATACTTACCGTGTAAGTCGAACCACTCGCATAGGATTTGGCGAAGGTCTGAGCGGTGTTTCCCGCGAAGGTCAGCGAGTCTCCATTGCTGTCTTGCACGACGAGAGTCCCACTGAGTCCACTCGGCAACACGCTGATGGTGTAGTTCGCGGCGTTCGAACTGCAAGTCGCCGCCACAGTGATGTTCCCGGTAATCGTTCCGCTGGCATTGCTGCCCAAGGTGCAAGTCTGCCCGGAGGGCTGCGTCTTCACGGTCACCGAATAGCTCGATCCGCTGGCATACGACGAAGCGAAAGTTTGTGCACTGTTCCCGCTGAAAGTCAGCGTGTCGCCGTTGCTGTCCTGCACGACGAGAGTTCCGGTGAGCCCGCTGGGCAGCACACTGATGGTGTAGTTAACGGCATTGGTTGTGCACGTCGCGGTCACAGGTGTGTTCCCTGTGATCGTCCCGGTGGCGTTGCCGCCCAGGGTGCACGTTTGCCCGGAAGGTTGCGTAGCGATGGTCACGGTGTACAACGCCCCGCTGGCGTACTGGGTGGCGAATGTCTGGGTTGGCGAGGAAGAGGTAAGTGAAAGAGAGTCTCCCAGATTGTCCTGCAGCTTTAACGTTCCGGTCAGGCCCGTGGCAGAAACGGTGATCGGATACGTAGTCGTGGTCGAAGACGAGCACGAGACGGAGATCGTCACGTTCGAAGTGATGGTCCCGCTGGCATTGCTTCCCGCAGTGCAGGTTTCGCTCGTGGGCTGGGAGACAAGTGTCACGGTGTACGACACGCCGCTGGCATACTGATTGGAAAAAGTCTGGGTAGCGCTCGAGGAGGAAGTGAACGTCAGCTGACTCCCGGCATTGTCCTGTAGCACCAAGCTGCCGGATCCAGTAAGCCCCGAGACAGCGACGCTGATCTGATATGTGGTCGAAGACGAGCACGAGACGGAGATCGTTACGTTCGAAGTGATGGTCCCGCTGGCATTGCTTCCCGCAGTGCAGGTTTCGTTCGTGGGCTGGGAGGCAACAGTTACGCTGTACGACGCGCCGCTGGAGTAGGAATTCGAAAACGTCTGGGTCGTGTTTGAAGTAAATGTCAGTTGGCTGCCGCTATTGTCTTGCAATACCAGGCTACCTGACCTTGTAAGACCAGAAACTGTCACGCTGATGGAATAGCTTTGCGGGGCAATCATCGTTCCGCCTCCGCAGCCGATAAAGGACAACAGTCCCACGAGGGTACACGCGAGCAGGAATAACTTCATGAACACGTTCTCCGTCGGTCTCTACTCTGTCAGGCGGGGGAGCCCTTACTGTGCCCGGGTTTTGGCAAACCGGCAGGCACTCTAATGCGTACAGAGGTGGCGGCAACTATATACCACGTGTGCTTCCTTCGGACAGTGTGAAAAGATTTTCAAGGTGCGCAATAGCCCTGTTTGTCACATTCATTAACAAAATTCGCAAGCGCACATGCTACGCTCGAATTTTTGACAGTCCGGCGTTCCACGGCCTCCCGGCCCGCGCACCCGGATCGGAAATTTTGAATGGCTAACCCACACAGAGGCGCACTTCGTTATTTCTTCGCGCCGGTTTCCCTCTATCGCCTGCATCTCGGGTGGCTGTTAGGTCACCGCTTCCTGCTGCTTACTCACACTGGCCGGCGCAGCGGATTGCGGCGTCAGACCGTTCTCGAAGTGATGGAGTACCGATAAAGATGTTCCCGAGGCGGTCGTAATGAGCGGTTTCGGTCGCAACTCAGACTGGCTCCGCAACATCGAGACCATCGGAAACGAAGAAGTCACGATTGCAGGCGAGCACTTTCGTGCGGCACATCGTTTTCTTGACGAAGACGAAGCCGTCGCGGTCGTAAAGAATTATGAACACGCCAACCGTTGCATGATTCCGATTGTTCGTTCGGTGCTCACACGTTTGCTGGGCTGGGCTTACTCTGGATCAGATGATGATCGCCGGCGCCTCGTGCGCGAGTTGCCATTGCTCGCGTTCCGTCCGCGCTCTTGAATACTGGCTGATTCTTAAGATGAGGCATTCTTGTTCCTGGCGTAAAAGCGCCTCACCTTGGCGCGGTTCCCGCACTTGGTCATGTCGCACCAGCGCCGCCGATGATTCTTGCTCTCATCGAGAAAGAGCCACTCGCAGGTTTTCGACGCGCATGCGCGCACGAGCTGCAGTTGATCCGAGCTCAACAAATCCGTCGCCGACCGCACAATCGGCCATATCGGCGCATCGAAATCATTCAGCGGCGACTCAAACTGCCATTCGAAACGTCCGTCCGCCGGAATGAGGCTCGCGCGTCGCGCCGCCTCCTGAATGTAGCTGTTGAACACAATCAGCGGCTGGTGCGGCACGCTCTTCTTCTGCACCACTGCCCAGAACACTTCGTACATTGCTTCCCGCAAGCGGATCGCATCCTTGAGTGCGTGCGCTGCGGCTTCTGGGGACTGCATGCTCTTCTGAAACAGACGGTCCACATCCCTATACGAAAGAATGCCGGTGTCTTCTGCAAAGCGCGCGAGATCGATGTAGCTCTTCAGCAATTCTTTTGGCTCATTGCTGTAACGATCGTCTAGCGTGTTGAGGAAGTCGAGGCACACGGCTCCTCCGGTGAGGTCGAACCGTGGCGGCCGGCGAGGCTTGTTTCGAGTTCTTGTCGGACCCGCGCCCATAGCGATTTGACTCTATTATCTAACCGTTAAAACAGTATTGACAAGTTAGCGTATCAGAATTTAGGATGCATCTAACCTGTTAACTAGTGTTTGTAGGTTAGGAAATGTTCCTCGAACAACCAGCCCAGATTCTGGCCCTCATTCGCGCAAGCCGGATGGTAAACATAGGAGGCAGGCCCGTGCTCGTTCCCAAATCCAATTCGCTGAACGGCAGCCCTCATCGTTCCGAGTCGGTCAAGATTGCGCTCGCGTTTGCGGCGATCTACTTAATCTGGGGATCGACGTACCTGGCAATCCACTATGCAGTTGAAACGATTCCTCCGCTGATAGCGGCTGGCGTACGGCACACGATTGCCGGAACGATTCTGCTGATGTGGGCGTATGCGCGAGGATTCCGCGCGAAACGTGAGCACTGGATTGCGGGAATCATCCTCGGCGCGCTCTTCTTTCTGATTGGGCACGGAACACTTCACTGGGCCGAGCAGCATGTCGCATCGGGATTGGCGGCGTTGCTGATTGCGACTGAGCCGATGTTCATTCTTGTTCTGGCGTGGGCGACGGGCCAGCAGAAGATCAGTCGCTTGAGCGCACTCGGGCTGGCAGTTGGAGTCGTCGGAGTTGCGATTCTGACGGGCGCAGAATTTCTCAGCAAGGATTCCACTCTCCTGGGTGTGTTCGCGGTTTTGCTTGGATCGCTATCGTGGGCCACGGGCGTGGTGGTTTCGCCGAAGCTGAAACTTCCTACGGATGCGCTGGCGCGCACGGCGGTGCCACTCGTTTGTGGCGCGGTGATGTTGCTTACGGCCGCAGGCGTTACCGGGGAGTTTCATGGATTGCATTGGTCGGCGATTTCTATACGATCCATTTGCGGACTGGGCTACCTCGTCGTGTTCGGATCGATCGTGGCCTTCACGTCGTACACGTGGCTGCTGCAGCGATGCCCGCCGACACTGGTTGCGACGCACACGTATGCGAATCCCATGGTTGCGGTGCTGCTTGGATGGTTGATTGCGTCTGAGCCGCTGACGATGCGCCTTGTACTCGCGTCATTCGCGATTCTGGGATCAATTCTGCTGATCCGCAGAGGCGAGCGGGTGAGCGACCGGGCGGGGATTTCGCCGGTGGCTGCAGACGCGAAATCGTTTGAACAATGCGCATGATCGCGCTTCGCTACGCGGGTCCCTTCGCTTCCAGTATTTTTACCAGCCAGGGAATGATTACCTGCCTGAAGATTCTTGGATCGGGCCAGACTCCGACTTGGCGGCCGAGGTGTCCGCCCTGTGGATTGATCCATGCGTCTTTTGGTGTGTCGCCTTTACTCAGCAGCAGAAAGTCGTCGGCGATTGGCACCTGCGTGTCGAGAGCGCCGGCAATGACGAGCATCGGCGCCATCGGCTTGCCCAGCAATCCTTGCTGAACCAGCGATAATTTGGGCAAGTATTCGCCCATTGCATCGAGGGTGGTCACGCCGTCCAGAACGCTCATCAGGGCGGGCACCTGATCGAAGAGATATTCGCGATTGCCCAGCAGATGATTCATCAGGAAATCTTTCTGGAAGAATCCGTCTACCGGAGGGGATTGCGCGCTGCAACCACGCAAGCGTGCGCGCTCGACAATTGCCATCTTCGTTGCCCAGTATGCTCCCCAGCTCACGCCGTGCAGCGCGATGCGGTTCTTGTCGATCTCGGGCCGCGATTGCGCGTAGTCGATGACCTTTGACAACATGCGCTCGGAAGTCGGCGTCACTTTGATTGGGGCCTGTCCAGTGCCCGGGCCGTCGACCGCCAGAAAGCCGATGCCGAAAGGAAGAATTGCGCCGAAGCTTTCGGTGAGGTCTTCCTTCCGGCTGTCGAGTCCATTGACGGCAATGACGAGAGGCACCGGGCCTTTTGCGTTCTTCGGAAGGCGAAGGTAGCCGGTGATTTCTTTGCCTTCGAAGGGAATGCGCACGACTTCGAGCGGGGGATCGTAGAACTTCGCGTGATCGAGAAAGGCTTCCATGGCTTTCTCGTAGGAGCGCTGCTTGCCCGGGGAGGAAGGAATCGGCCAGCGTCCGAAAGAATAGAGATGCCAGGCGCGGATGTAGTCGGCGTTAGCTTTCGCCGGATCAGTTTTCTCGAGGGACTTCGCCTCGTTGAAGTAGCGGTCGGCGACGTGCATGAAGGCGACGGCCCACTCGTCTTTATCGGCGGTGTGAATGCTTTGAAACGCTTCCCGCACGTCGGCGGGATCGAGGCCGATCAGCGGATATTGTCCGACCTGGGCGCGGCGAATGGCTTCGGTCCTGATTTCGTCGATGGTGCGTTCGCGGCGTTCCTGAGCCATGGCGTTAATGAGAGTGAATGCGAGAACAGCCAATAATGCTGTGAGTGAGAGGGAAATTTTCTTCGTCATAGTCATGATTCGTCATTCCTGATTCAGGGTTCGTCAATACGCGATGAAAAAGGCCGGACGGATCGCGTCCGGCCCCGGCAATGCTCTCTCCGATCAAACTAGAAGATGAACTTCAGGCCGAGCTGGACGGCGCGGCTTCCGCCCGAACCGATGACGGGATTCGCTGCCGCGACGTCGGGAGTGGCGCAACCGCATCCGAAGGGCTGTACCGACGGATCGTTCAGGCCGTATCCGTTTTGCCCACCGTATGGATTGGCGAAATTTGGATGATTGAGAATGTTGAAGAACTCGGCGCGGAACTGCAGACGCTTGACCTCGCCGAAAAGGAAATTCTTCGCCAGCGAGAAGTCTAAATTGCGGAAACCGCTGTCCTGAAACATGTTCCGTCCCATATTTCCAAACTGCCCGAGGGGTGGCGCCATCATCACAGAGTTTCCAGCCGCATAGCAGCCGTGTAGATTCAACGCAGCTGTTTCGGGACCGGGAGTGCCGCCGTCCTTGGCCAATGCCGAAGCTGCGCATCCGGCTGGCATGTTCGGATCTCCGGGAGCGTAGTAAGGAATCCGCGTTCCCTTTCCGGATTTGAAGTCGGAGGGATTTCCAAGAGCCGCCGAGCCGGCGCGATAAAAGCTCCAACGAATCGGCGCGGTAGCGGGAGGACTCACGGGAAGCGAACCCGTGCCGGAGGAATCGGTTCCGAGATCAATCGGGCCCCAGTACTGTGGGCTCTCGATCGTGGCGATGGAATTGATCTCCCAGCCTTGGAGCATTTGGCCGAAGCCCGAGCGGCCGGGAATGGCGTAGGTGAGCGATAGGGTGAGGCGATGCCGGATATCGAAATCGCTGTTCGCGTACTCGGCTCCTGGGTTATAGGAATTTTGCGGCAGGCCGGAGCCGTAGCCGAAGTCCCAGTTCGCTCCCACATTGTCGGATGCATGCGAATAGGTGTAACCGGCGACCATGCTCAGGCCGTGGAAGTTGCGCGCGTTCAGCGTGACCTGCAATCCGTTGTAGTTGGAGCGATAGACATTCGCCATTTGGAAAATATTCGCGAGGTAGGGAAATTTGTTCGCGAACGGTCGATTGGCTTCTTCGCCACCGGTGCTGTCGGGAGAGCAGTTGTTCGGATCGGTGTAGCCGGATGCGATGCATGCCGAGATCGCAGCTGCGGGCCAGCCCGATCCCACGGGCGGCTGGTTGATGTCGCGGATGCCTGTCAGATTCGAACCATGGTTGCCCACGTATGCCATTTCCAGCGACAGGTTCGGCGTGAATGAATGCTGCAAGCTCAGGTTCCAGTTCCAGACGTAAGGCGTGGTGAGGTTGCGGTCGACCGTCATGATGGGGCACGGACTGTTGAAGCAGTTGACCGTACTGCCGCCATAGAGCGGCGATCCGGCAGTGTCCCATGGAACGGGATTGAGGAAATTCTTCACGGTCACATTTCCCGTCGTGATGGTTCCACCGGAGGTGGTTCCGCTGGCATCGATGGGAGCGCCGGTGGGGACGCTGCCCGGCCCGAAGGCGTTATTGAATGCGACATAGGATTGCCAGTTGATGGTTTCGTAGATGAGGCCGCCGCCGCCGCGCAGAACGGTGCGGCCCTGGCCATTCATGTCCCATGCGAAACCAGCCCGCGGGCCGAAGTTCTTATGGTCCGGGTTATAGAGGCTGCTGATCTGATGTCCGACCTGCACCAGGCCCGCATTGGGATCGAAGTTTCCCAGAAGATTGTTGGCTTCCTGCGGCACCGAACTGAATTCGTAGCGCACGCCAAAGTTCAACGTCAGGTTCTTGGTGGCTCGGAAATCATCCTCGAAGAATCCGGCGTAGGCCCAGTTGTGCAGATGTAGGGTCGGATTGCCAACTTCGACGGAGGATTTGAAGGGCAACCCCGCCAAGAAATCTTCCAGCGGGGTTGAGCCAGCTCCGGTGCCGATGGCGACGCCTCCCAGGAAAGTAATGCTTCCGCGGGCGTTGCCATAAGCGGCATTCGTGACCTTGTTGTAATGGAGTTCTGCGCCGAGTGTGATGGCATGCTTTCCGTGGGTGTAGGCGACGTGATCGACAAATTGGGTGATGGAGTCAGGCCCCTGAAACTTCGGCCACTTGAAACCACCGAGTCCGGGGAAGAAATATCCGCCAAAGCCGATGCGAGGCAATCCGCCGGTAAACGGACCGGTCACTCCGGTGTTGAGGCCGTATGTCGATGCCGGGGTATTGAGATCGCCGGGCAGCGTCGGCTGGTAAAGCCGGTTGTAGCCGAAGCGCGCTTCGTTCACCCAATTGGCCCCGGGAGTCCAGACCCAGCTGCCTCCCACAACCTGGGCCCGAGTGTGAATGTCAGAGAGCCATTTCGACTGAAGCTCGGGAAAGTCTTCGACGGTTCCGGAGTTATTTCCGAAGAAGTAAATGCCGTTGATGCTATGGCGATCGTTCAGACGGCTATCTACCTTGCCGACAAAATTGCTCACGTGCACGACGTTATTAAATCCGTTGGTGATGGCGATTCCCTGGGTATTGTTCAGGGGAAAGCCGGAGCCGTTACAGGTCACGCTGGAACCGGAAAGTGCGCAGCCCGCAATATTCAAGCTCGCCGCGTCGACCGGAACTCCTGCCAGTTGCAGGTCTGAGATCGCATCGGGGATGCTGTCGGCGCAATCTCCTGAGAACCCGCCGGCGCAGGGTACGTTACTCGCGATGTGGACCATCGAGGGGCTGGTCACGCCGCCAAACGAGTTGCCAACGTTGTAGCGCTGTCCTTCGTAAGATCCGAAGAAGAAAATTTTATCTTTGACGATTGGTCCGCCGACGCTTCCGCCGAACTGTTCGAGAGTGCGCGGGAGCTTCGCAGCAGGCGACATGTTGAAGTAATTGCGCGCATCCAGAGCTCCATCGCGACCGAAGATGAAGGCGGTGCCGTGAACGTTGTTCGTCCCGGACTTCAGGCCCACGTTTACGACCGAGCCGGGCTTCCAGCCATATTCTGCCGGCGGATTCTGCTGGAGATTGAATTCCTGAATGGCATCAATGGGCAGGATGGTGGCTGAATCGCCGGCGATGCCGGCGCCGTTGATGATGGCCTGGCCGGAGTAAGGCTCGCTGTTGAAGAGGCCTTCGACGAAGTACGAGTTGTCTTCGGCGCGGAGTCCGTTGGAACTGGTGGTAGAAAATCCACCGCCTGGATAGCGGACCACGCCGGGCCGCAGTTGGAGCAGGTTTTCATAGTTGCGCCCGTTCAGCGGAAGATCGTTGATCTCTTTATTGCTGAGGGTGCCGCCAAGCGTGGCGGACGTCGTGTTGACCAGCGGAACTTCTTCGTTGATCGTCACGGTCTCGGTGACTTCCCCTGGTTGCAGGGCGAAATCCGCACGCACGTCAGTGGCGACTTCGACAAGAACACTCGGGCGCTCGACTGTCTTAAATCCTTTAGCCTCGGCGTGGACTTTGTAAGTCCCAGGCTGGAGGTCGGGCACGATGTAGTTTCCGGAATCGTCGGTGGTGACGGTGCGCGATGTACCGCGCTGGGTATCGGTGACGATCACGGTGGCTCCGGGAACGGCAGCGCCGCTCTGATCGGTCAGGGTTCCGAGAATGCGGCCGGCGGTGGTTTGGGCGAGAGCAGAGGCTGCGAACAGGGACAGGGTGAGAATGAGCGCAAGACGCGACACGGCGGTCAGGCGTCCATCATGGGACGTGCTGGAGCGCAATTGCATAGAACCCCCTCAGGGAGCTACTCTGGTCCGACAGCCATACCATTATCCGAGAAACAGTGTCAAGTAAATTCATTCGGGGGCGGGGTGTGGTTAACTCAAGGGTTACGGCTGAGAATTCTCGCATAGTTGCAATGCGAAACGACGAAAGAGTGTTGCGATGACCTGGGGAGTAGTATAAGATGCGGTCATACCACCATACCTTATTACCAAAATCATGTTTTCTTATCCACGAACCTGTGATTCGGCAGCGGATATGCGGTATAGTAGCCCGACCACCGCTGGGGTTCTTCCCAGCTCCGCGCCACATCTGGCGGAGGGCAGGTCTGTGTATAAATTGGTCCGTACATCCCGACTCTACGAACAAATCGTTCAGCAAATCGAAGAATCCATCGTTAAGGGCGACCTGAAGCCTGGGGATCAGCTCCCGGCGGAGCGCGAACTCGCGCTGCGATTCGGCGTAAGCCGAACCGCGGTTCGCGAAGCGGTGAAGGCCCTCCGTGAAAAAGGATTAGTCGAGGCCTATTCGGGCCGCGGCACTTTTGTGACCGACGGAACGACGCAGGCTGTGCGGCAGTCACTTGACTTGATGGTGAAGATTGGGCAGACGGAAGGATCCGGGCATCTCGCCGAAGTGCGCGCGATTTTAGAACCGGAAATTGCCGCGCTCGCCGCGAGGCGCATACAGGAAAACGAGGTGGCGACGATGCGCGAGGCCGTCGCCGAGATGGACCGGGCGGCGCACGATCCGCAATCGTACATCGAGGCCGATCTCGATTTTCATTTGGCTCTGGCCGAGGGGGCGGCGAATCCGCTGATTCTTTCGTTGCTCGATTCGATTGTCGGCCTTCTGCGCGAACAGCGCTTGCGGATCTTTCGCGTTCCAGGAGGGCCGGAGCGAGGTCAGTTCCATCACAAAAGAATTCTCGAAGCGGTCGAACACCACGATGCGGACCGGGCGCGGGAGGCGATGCGCGCTCATTTGTCGCAGGTCAGGGCAGACAGTGAAGATCCGGCGGCGAAGCATTCGGGTAATGAGCACTGATTGCGAATGATGCATCGCTAGATATTTTGATCGGACTGATTTCGGAAGGCGGTTAGGGATGGCGAAAGTCGGGTTCATCGGATTAGGAGTGATGGGCAGCCAGATGGTGAATCGGCTGCTCAGCAAGGGCCACACGGTCACCGGATATAACCGCACCCGTGGGAAGGCGGAGTGGCTGATCGAGAAGGGAATGGTGTGGGCCGACTCTGCGCGGGCAGTCGCGAGCGCTTCGGATTACACCTTCGCGATGGTGACGAACTCGGCGGCGATTCAGGCGATCACCGAAGGGCCTGACGGAATGCTCGCGGGAATGAGTCCGGGAAAAGTTTTCATCGACATGAGCACGGTGAGTCCTGCGGTGAGCCGCGCTCTGGCAGAAAAGGTACGGGCTCTGGGCGCAGACATGGTGGACTCCCCGGTTTCCGGAAGCGTGATCACTCTGCAGGAAGGAAAGCTGTCGGTAATGGTCGGCGGGCGCAAAGGAACGTTTGAGAGAGTGAAGCCACTGCTGCTCGATATCGGACCGAAAGTAACTCATGTCGGCGATAACGGGCTGGCGCTCTCGATGAAGATTGCGACCAACTTGAGTCTTGCGGTGCAGATGCTGGCCTTTTCCGAAGGCGTGCTGCTGGCGGAAAAGAGCGGGATCCAGCGGGAAGTAGCGGTGGATGTGCTGACGCACAGCGCAATTGCGTCGCCGATGATTCAGTACCGCGGCCCGTTCGTATTGCAGCAACCGGAAGAAGCGTGGTTCGACGTGAACATGATGCAGAAGGACATGATGCTGGCGATGGATCTGGGACGGCAGCTGGATGTGCCGCTTCCGGCGACGGCGGTGAGCAACGAATTCCTGACGGCTGCGCGCGGGATGGGCTGGACGAAATATGACTTCGCCTGCATGTTTGACGTGCTGGCGGCGATGTCGGGCGTGACGACTCCGGTGACTGCGGGAGGGAAAAAGAATTGACGACTGCGACCTCGAGGCAGGATGCGGGTCATGCCGTGGCTGACGAGAAAAAGAAATGGATTCATGCGTTCCGGCAGATGGTGCGCATTCGCCTGTTTGAAGAGCAGGTCAACGAACTTTATACGCGGGCGCTGATGCCGGGACTGGCTCATCTTTATAGCGGCGAAGAGGCAGTCGCGGTCGGAATCTGCGAAGCGCTGAACGTCGACGACTACATCACCAGCACGCATCGCGGACATGGGCATTGCCTGGCGAAAGGCGCGTCTCCTGACCGGATGTTTGCGGAGTTGCTGGGGAAGGAAGCGGGATACTGCCGCGGGAAAGGCGGATCGATGCACATTGCCGATCCGGCGACGGGAAATCTCGGAGCGAATGCGATTGTCGGCGGGAGCGTGGGCATCGCGACCGGCGCGGCTTTTGCCTCGAAGCGGCTGGGGAATGGCCGAGTCGCTGTTTGCTTTTTCGGCGAAGGGGCGCTCGGGCAGGGATCGCTGTATGAAGTAATGAATCTCGCTCAGCTCTGGAAGCTGCCCGTCATCTACGTCTGCGAGAACAATCTCTACAACGAATACACACATTATTCGGAGACGACTACCGGGACGATCCTTGGCCGCGCCGCTGCGTTTGGGATCGAGGCAGAGATTGTTGACGGGCAGGATGTGCGGGCGGTGAATGAAGTGGCGACGCGGATGGTGAATCGCGCCAGGGCCGGGAATGGGCCTTCATTCCTCCAGGCCGATACGTATCGCTATAGCGGACATCACGTCGGCGATATCAATCGCGAATACTATCGTTCGAAAAAAGAAGAGCAGCACTGGAAGGCGGAACGCGATCCGATCAAGCTGCATGCCAAATGGCTTGTCGATCAGGGATACGCCGAGACGGCGGAACTCGATCGAATCACCGCCGAATCGCGCAGTGAAATGGAAGCGGCTGTGAAGTTCGCCATTGCGGCGCCATATCCGAGCGTCGACCAGGTCAACGAGGACGTGTATGCCTGAACGCGAACTTACCTTCGCGCAGGCGATTCGGGAAGCATTGGCCGAAGAGATGCGGCACGATTCGCGCGTGTGCATTTTCGGCGAAGATGTCGCCGAGGCTGGAACGCCGTTCAAAGTTCTTTCTGGACTCGTCGAAGAATTTGGGGCGGAGCGCGTTCTGGACACTCCGATTTCCGAAGCCGGATTCAGCGGAATTGGCGTTGGCGCGGCGATGACCGGGCTGCGGCCCGTCGTCGACATCATGTTCGGCGACTTTCTGACGCTCACTATGGACCAGATGGTGAACCAGGCGGCCAAGGTTCATTACATGTCCGGCGGCCACTGGAAGGTTCCGATGGTGCTGCGCACGACGCTGGGCGCGACGCGGCGCTCGGCCGCGCAGCATTCGCAGTCCCTGCACGCATGGTTCAGCCATATTCCGGGTCTGAAAGTTGTGCTGCCTTCAACTCCGTACGACGCAAAAGGATTGCTGAAGACGGCGATCCGCGACGAGAATCCGGTCATTTTCTTCGAAGACAAGATGATGTACAAAGCGAAGGGGCCTGTTCCGGAAGACGATTACACGATTCCGCTGGGCGTCGCTGATATCAAGCGCGCAGGGGACGACATCACGCTGGTCGCGACCAGCAGCATGGTGCAGGTCGCATTGGGCGCGGCCGCTTTGCTGGAAAAAGAAGGGATCAGCGCGGAAGTGGTCGATCCGCGGACGACATGGCCGCTCGACGAGAAGACGATTATTGATTCGGTGAAGAAGACTTCGCGCGTGATCGTGATGGACGAAGGATACGGACGATATGGGGTGGCTGCCGAGCTCGCGGCCGTGATTGCCGAAGGCGCGTTCTACGATCTCGACGCTCCAGTGAAGCGCATGGGAGCGATGCACGTGCCGATCCCGTTCTCGCCGCCACTGGAAGATGTGACCGTTCCGACGGAAGAAACGATATTTGAAGCCGCGAAGCAGATGTGCGGGAAATAGCGGTGAGCAATGAGCAATGAGTAGTGAGCGTTGAGCAATCCTGACATGGGGCGCTCATTGCTCACAGCTCATTGCTCATAGCCAAGGAGTTCTTATGGCACTCAAAACCTATGGATCGATGGCGGTCGATTGGGAGAGTCGAATCGACTTTGATCGTCTGCGCCGCGAACGACTGCAGAAGGCGAAAGACCTGCTGGCCAAGTCGTCGATGGGATCGCTGTTGTGCTTCGACATGAATAATGTGCGGTACCTGACGGCGACGCACATCGGGACCTGGGCGCAGGACAAGGCGAACCGCTTCACGCTGTTGCCGCAGAACGATGAGCCGATCCTGTGGGATTTCGGATCTGCCGCGAAACATCATCAGCTGAATTGTCCGTGGCTCGGCGAGCGTTCGAGGCCGGGGATTTCGATGCTCCGCGGGGCGATGACTCCCGAGATGGGCCGGGCCGAAGATGTCGCGAAGAAAATTCGCATCGAGCTGGAAAAGTGCGGGCTGCACAAAGAGCCGGTCGGAATCGACATCATCGAGCTGCCGGTATTGTTTGCGCTGCAGCGCGAGGGACTGGAAGTTGTCGATGGACAGCAACTCCTGTCGGAAGCGCGCGTGATCAAAACACAGGACGAGATCGCTCTGCTCAACCATTCCGCGATGATGGTCGACGCCGCCTACGATGAGCTCTACCGCACAATGAAGCCCGGGCTGCGCGAGAACGAAGCCGTGGGGCTGGTCAGCAAGGTTCTGTACGATCTCGGTTCGGAATACGTCGAGGCCGTGAATGCGATTTCGGGCGAGCGGTGCAATCCGCATCCGCACGTGTTTTCCGATCGCGTGCTGCGGCCGGGCGATCCGGTGTATTACGACATTCTGCATTCATACATGGGATACCGGACGTGCTATTACCGCTGCTTCACAATCGGCTACGCATCGCACGCGATGGTCGACGCTTACAAGCGCTGCCGTGAGTATCTGGACGCGGCAATCGAACTGGTTCGTCCGGGGCGCACCACAGCGGAAATCGCGGCCGTCTGGCCCAAGGCGACGGAGTTTGGATTCCCCAACGAAGAAGCCGCGTTCGCACTGCAGTACGGGCATGGCATCGGACTCGCAATCTGGGAGAAGCCGGTCATCAGCCGGCTGGTGTCGTTCGAGCATCCGGTCGAGATCAAGCCCGGAATGGTTTTTGCGCTGGAAACTTTCTGGCCTTCGACGGATGGCTGGAGCGCGGCGCGCATCGAAGAAGAGATTGTCGTCACTCCGACGGGACACGAAGTCATTACGCGATTTCCGGCTGAAGAGTTGCTGGTGGCCGGGGCGCACTATTTTACGGTCAACGGTCCGTTGCCAACTACACGAGAATCCGAAGCTCCAGCAAGCGACCGCGTGCTCGAGATGATTGAGACGAGCGCAAAAACAGAGCGCGTAGGAGTTTCGAGCTGAGGGCCATAGTAGCCTTCCCCCGATAAAACACTATGGCTTTCAGCGTAGTCATGCCCGCCCTCGAGATGGCGCAGGAAACCGGCAAGCTCCTGGCTTGGCGGAAGAAAGAAGGAGAGCGCGTCTCGAAGGGCGAACCTCTTCTCGAAATCGAAACCGACAAAGCGGTCGTGGAAGTCGAGGCTCCGGCTGATGGAGTCCTCGCAGGAATCAAGGCGAGTGAAGGCGCGGAGATTCCGGTCGGGCAGACGATTGCGTGGATTGTTGCGCCGGGAGAGCAGCCTCCGTCCGACAGCGAGACCGTCGTCCCCTCGGCTCGAGCGGGATCGCATGCCAGAGCTGAACATGCTGCACCGGTAGTTGCTTCGGCTGCGTCTGCGCCGCCTGCGACAACTGCAAGGATTTCTCCGAAGGCGCGCCGCCTTGCCAAGGAATTAGGAGTCGATCTCGCGACTGTGCGCGGGTCGGGCGCTGGAGGAGAAATTCTGGCGTCGGACATTGAAACGGCAGCTGCTGGAGCAACGCCTTCATCCGAGTCGGGCGACCGGATCGAGGTGCCAACTTCGATCGGGCGCATCATGGCGGAGCGGACGACGCAAAGCTGGACCACAGTTCCACATTTTTTTGTGCGCCGCGAAATCGACGCGACCGCGCTCAACCAGATTCGCGAGCAGATCGGCGCGGAGATTCACAGCATACGCATCACGCATACCGACCTGCTGGTCGCGCTGGTGGCTCGCGTTCTGATGAAGCATCCGCGGCTGAATGCGAGTTGGGCGGCGGACGGGATTCACCTGCACGATCACGTGCACATGGGCGTGGCCATCGCGGTGAATGATGGAGTCGTCGCGGCGGTCATTCACAATTCGCATACCGCGGCGCTCGCCAAGATCGCAGCGCAGCGCGGCGAGATAACAGAACGTGCTCGAGCCGGCAAGCTCCGGCCTGCGGATATTGCCGATGCGACGTTCACCATCAGCAATCTTGGCATGTATCAGGTGGATCAGTTCAGCGCGATCATTACGCCGCCGCAGGCGGCGATTCTTGCGGTCGGGAGCATCGCGGATCGAGTTGTCGTTATCGAAGGTAAGCCTGCGGTTCGTCCGATGATGACATTGACGGTTTCGTGCGATCACCGCGTTGCCGATGGGGCGCGGGCGGCGATGTTCCTGGCGGATCTGGCGGGAGCGATTGGCGATCCGGGGAATTGCCTCAAATAAATCCCTGTTCTCAGGGGACTTTCTCTCAGGAAACTTTCGAGTGGCGTTGCCAGAGACGTTGCAAGCAGCGTCTCTACGGACACCGCGCAGAGTCTTCGCGCACATCGTTCGCCCACCAAACATTCGGCGCGTCTGGCGACGTTTTTACGCGGAAAGAATAGTCGAGGGCCTGCAGCTCTTCCAGAATCTTCTCGATCGAATGATCGATTGCATCCTTGACTCTCTGACTCACTGGCGCGCCCGGCTCATAACTCTCTCCCACAATTCCAACCAGCAGGACATGCTCCGGGCTCGCGCCGAGCATGTCGGCGATCATCAGGCATTCGGAGAGCGCGGGGGAATGCGGATCGAGCCGCTCGGCGGGAGCGATGCGGAGAATGTCATCCTTGCGATAAAGAAGCACCGTTCCCGGCGGATCATCGCTCGCAATGGAGTCGATCAGGATCAGCGAGCGCAGCCCGACGATCTGATGCGTGAGATCGAGCGCCGGCGTGCCGAGATCGATTAGTTCGACATCTTCGTCGAGGGTGTACCGCGATTCGAGCTGACTCAGAACGAAAGGACCAACGCCGTCGTCTCCGAGCAGGACGTTGCCGACGCCGCCGATGAGCGCGGTTCTCACAAGATCTTTGCCACCGCGATCCTGCGTCCGGACAGATCGAATGCGTGACAGGCGCATGCCATGCACGGATCGAACGAGTGCACCGTGCGCAAGACTTCCAGCGGCTCCTCGGGGCGCGCGAGCGGCGTGTGCAGCAGAGAAGCCTCGTATGGTCCGTGAGCCCCAGCCTTGTCGCGTGGACTTGCATTCCAGGTCGAGGGGACGACCGCCTGATAATTCTTGATCTTTTCGTCTTTAATCACGACCCAGTGCGAGAGCGTGCCGCGCGGCGCCTCATGCGTTCCGACGCCTTGCACTTCATGCGACGGAAGCACGGGCTGGTTGTAAACGCTGTAGTCGCCCTTGGCGATGTTATCGACCAGCAACTGCCAATGCTTCTGCGCCAGCTCCGCCAGCATGCAGGCGCGGATGGCGCGGGCGGCGTGGCGACCGAGCGTGGAGTGCAGCGCGGCCGGTGTCGCGCGGATTCCGCTGATGGCTGCGATCTTGTCGATTGCCATGTCAGTGTACTTGCGAGTAAGCGCGTGCCCCTGCGCGTAGCCGATCAGCACCTGCGCCAGCGGCCCGACCTGCGCCGGTTCGCCGTTGTAGCGCGGAGCTTTCACCCAGGAATATTTCTGATCGCCATCCCAGCCTGTGAAGGCGGGTTCCGTTTCTCCATTCCACGGATGAAGCGGCTTGTCGCCCTGATAATAGGCGTGGATCACGTCTTCTGTGACCGCCTGCCGGAACGCAGGATCGGCCGCCGTCTGGAACGTCTTGACTCCGGCGAGATCGCCTTCGTGAATGTATCCGCCGGGCAGATCGTACGACGAGCCGCGGCTATCGAGCGGCAGGTCGGGAACCGCAAGGTAGTTCTTCACGCCGCTGCCGATCTTGAACCACTCGGCATACATCGAAGCGACGGCGCATACGTCGACGAAATAGACCTGCTGCACGAACTGCGTGACTTCGGCGAGCAGAGTGCGGATCATCTCAAGCTTGTCCATGCCGAGCGCCGCCTGACTGTCGAGATCGATGGCATTGGCGACTCCGCCAACCGTGAGGTTCTGAATGTGCGGCGTCTTCGATCCGAGAATTCCGACGACCTGCAAGGCTTTGCGCTGATATTCGAGCGCCTGCACGTAATGCGAGAAGGCAAGCAGGTTGACCTCCGGGGACAACTTCATCGCCGGATGTCCCCAGTAGCCGTTGGCGAAGATTCCGAGCTGTCCGCTGGAAGCGACGGCATTCACGCGATCCTGAGCGGCCTTGAGTTCGTTGCGCGAGTTGCGCGTCCAAGGCGAGAGGCTTTCGGCCAGCTTCGACGTCGCGGCCGCATCGGCCTTGGGGATCTGCAGCACGTCCACCCAATCGAGCGCTGAGAGCTGATAGAAATGCACGATATGGTCGTGCAGCGCGTGCGCGATCAGAATCAGGTTGCGGATGTACTGCGCGTTCAGCGGAACCTCGAGCTTCAACGCATCTTCCACCGAGCGCACGCTGGCCATGGCATGGACCGTGGTGCAAACGCCGCAGAAACGTTGCGTGAACATCCACGCATCGCGGGGATCGCGGCCGCGGAGAATTTTTTCGATGCCTCGCCACATGGTGCAGGAAGCCCATGCATTGCTGACCGCGTTGTTGTCGACCTCCACGTCGATTCGGAGGTGGCCTTCAATTCGAGTGATCGGATCGATTGTGATTCGTTTCGCCATAAGAACCTGCTGTTAATCGCCGGACGTTTCAGTTTCGTTCTCGCCGTAATATCCGTACTTGAAATATCCCGTCCACCGGATGTACGGACGCCGGAAGCGGAAGTAAGCCGCCATGTCGTGCCACTCGCTCAACGGAGCGGGAAGAATTGCGAGGCGCTTCACCGCGATCAGGAAACCGGCTACGCCCAGAGAAATAAATCCGAGGGAGACGAGAATTTCGATCGTTGCAGGAAAATACAGCGCCTGCGGATTGGGACGGAATGCCAGCGTCGTGGGGCTGAAGCGATAAGTCATTCCGCCAGCCGAGCTGAGAATGTAGCCAATGAACATTGGCTGCGGATTGTGGCTCTTCGCCGATTGATAGAGCAGCCAGCCGCCGATCGCGATGAACAGTATCTCCAGCCAGAAGACGCCTGCGAAGCGATCGAAGTGGAACGCTGTTCCAAGCGCTCCGCGGAAGAGAATGTCCAGCAGGCGCAGAGCTAGCCATCCGAAGATGAGCCACGCGGTGATGCGCGCGGCTTCTTCGAGGACGTCCATGTCCATGGCACGCTTCCACACCAGGCAGCAGAGCATGGTGGTTCCGGCGACGCAGCCGAACGACATGAAGCTCGCGGCGCCCAGATAAAGCAGGGGCAGCCAGGGCGTCTGCCAGAGCGGATGGACGCGTTCGCCGGCGAGCAACATCAACGCGCCGAGGGATGACTGATGCATCCCGGGAAGCAGATAGGCTGCCGCGATGATCCACGGGAAAAAATAGTGCAGCCGTTTTTCAATCGATTCGACGCCGGGACGCAGCCGCGAATCGAAGTACCACAAGCGTTCAAGCAATGGGGGAAGGTTCTCAACAGCAAGGGGGATCATCGCGTAAATCGACATGCAGATCGCCACTTCTGCGAGCGGCGAGTGCATGTTCCATTTCCACGGAAAGACCATCCAGTAGAAATTCCAGGGACGTCCGGCGTCGATGCCGAGCAGGAGCAGGCCGCAGGCATAGGCAAGAAAGCTGGTGAGCAGCGCCATGCGCATGAGGGAGTGCATGCGCTTGCGGCGGAAGACCCAGGCGGCGATGCCGACGGCGAATGCTCCCGAGCCGAGCGCAGTCAGGACCATCACATTGAAAGTTTTCCAGATGCCCCAACCGAAGGCGTCGTTCATCCCGCTGACCGGGCCGAGTCCGGCCAACTCGCGGTAGCCGGTCAGAATGAACGCCAACAGAACAAGCGCCACGAGGCCGAGGAAAAATCCGTTGACGACCGGGAATCCGTAGACAGGAACGTTTCGTTGCCAACGGGTGTCTGGAGCGCTTTGGATCGGTGTAGTTGCTGTGCTCATAGTTGCGCCCTCAATCCGGTTTCTCTTTCGCGTTCGTGAGCTTCGTCCTCATGGCCTTTGAGGCTTTTGCGGATGACCTGCACGAGTCCCGCATAGAGAACCGCCGGCAACGCGAAGTATTGATAGAAGCGGCGCTGCCAGCGGAGAGTCTTCGCTGGGACCGATTCCGGTCCGAGTTCCGGCAGGCCGAGTTTTTCGAACGGCACGCGCGAGAGATAGAGCGCCTGCGTGCCGCCGTTGTCGGTTTCTCCATAAACGCGATCTTCGTAGTAACGTCCCGGATTGTTCTTGATGCGCTCTTTGGCGTCGAGCAGCAGCACCGAGCGTGGCCCGAACATCACCGCACCGGTCGGGCACACGCTGGTGCAACCCGGCTTCAGCCCTTTTTCGAGGCGCTGGCTGCACAATTCGCACTTCGTAACGCGCGGATTGAAGCCAGCCCACTGGAAGCGCGGAATGTGATAAGGACAGGTGATCGTGCAATAGCGGCAGCCGATGCACTTCTCGGCGGTCCAACTGACGATGCCGGTCTCGGGATCCTTGTGCAGCGCCTGGAAGGGGCATCCCGCAGCGCAGGCAGGGTCGAGACAATGCATGCACTGGCGCTTGACGTAAGAGAAGACTGAGCCATCTTCCGGCTTGTAGAGCTTGATGACGTTGCGGGTCAGGTCGTTGAGATCCGACGGAGCCTGGTGCAGGCCGTCGCCGCGCGTATCCGGAGGTGTGTCGTTGGCTTCGGCGCAGGCCGCTACACAGGCCTTGCAGCCAATGCAGATTGTCGCGTCGTAGAGAAGACCGACCGCCGCGCTGGGAACGGGAATCTTCTCGCTCGCTTGCAGTACATCCGTGCCGACCGTGACCGCGATCGCGGCCGGAACTCCCGCCTTCGCGATGCCGCTGAAGAGTTGTCGCCGAGTGATCGCCACGTCAGTCCTCTTTCTTTTCGGCTGCTTTCTCTGCGGGAGTTTTGAGTTTCTCGGCATACGTCCGATCGGTTGCGATGCGCGTTACGCCCGCCTCCATGCTGCTCTGGAATCGTTGCGAGGCGACCCATGCGGCTCCGCCCACTGCGCCGGTGATCGCTCCGACAAGTGCGGCCGCGCCAACTTTAAGTTGCCCAGCGGTGCTGTAAACCGGCGGATAGGTGTCCGGAGGCGTTGCCAGATGAATCGGCACAGTCTCGAACGTTCCCATTTTCCAGACCACGCTCTTTTCGGTGCAGCCGAAGCACGGAACACCGGTGCCGATCGGCCAGACGCCCGGGATTTCGTTGAAGTGCCGCGTGGAGCAGGAGGCGTGAGTCACCGGGCCCTTGCAGCCGAGCTTGTAGAGGCACCATCCTTTGCGATGGCCTTCGTCGCCGAATGCGGTGGCGAATCGTCCGGCATCGAAGTGAGCGCGGCGCGGACAGTTGTCGTGGATCACGCGGTCGTACGCGAAACGCGGACGATGCAGTTGATCCATTTCTGGGAGCCGGTTCATCGTCACGTATTCGAGGACGACGGCCAGCAGGTTGTAAGGATTGGGAGGGCATCCGGGCAGGTTGATGATCGGCTTGCCGGTCACCACGGAATCGACGCCCATGGCTCCGGTGGGATTGGGATCGGCGGAGGGCACGCCTCCCCACGACGCGCAGGAACCGATGGCGATAATCGCGGCGGCCTGCTCTGCAACTTCTTTGACGACCTGAATGGCCGGTCGGCCGCCCAGTTCCATGTAGACGCCGTCGTCGCGGGTCGGGATCGAGCCTTCGACGACGAGAACGTACTTTCCTGCGTTGTCCGCGATTGCCGACTTCAGAGCCGCTTCCGCCTGCGTCCCGGAAGCCGCCATCAATGTTTCGTGATAATCGAGGGAGATGACGTCGAGGATCAGATGTGCGACATCGGGAGCAGTAGTTCGGAGAAGAGTCTCGGTGCATCCGGTGCAATCCTGGAAGTGCAGCCAGATAACGGAAGGCCGGCGCGCTTTGCCGACAAGCTTCGCAACTTGCGCGGCGGTGGCTTTATGCGTCAGCGCCAATCCGACGGGCGCGGCCACGATGATCTTGGAACACAGCTGAAGGAAATTTCTGCGGGACACGCCGCTCTTTCGCAGATGTGTCCCGATGGTCTCTTTCTCGCCTGTCGACATAGACAGCTCCCCTGGAAACGTGGCCATCGGCCAATTCGAGCTTGAATCGTCCGCTTGGAAAAACGAATATCTCCAGGCGCGTGCGTTGTAGGGCCATAGAGAAATGCGTATTCCCCAGCGAACGTTCATCATTCGACTGCGAGGAAATCGTCAGAAGCTGAAGGGGGTCTGGTTGGGAGATTGAAAGGCGTTAAGACGGATAAATATGCCGACCAGCACCGCGTTCCCGAGCAGTTTTCCGGCGACTCCTTTCTGGACTGGTGGTCAGTCCATGACAAGTCGAATGGAGTGTTTATCGCTTTTTCTGGAAATGCAGACAGTGATGCAAATCACATCTGGGAGTGATGAGAAACAGCACGATTTGAAAGACTGTGATTCGGCTCGTGTTTCGAAACGCAACAATCAGGGTGCGGAGAAATGTTGCCTAACCATGGAACTGAGTCAGGGATATCGTTAGGGAACCGGGGACGGCGATGGTTTGCACGCAAGGCACGGAGGCTGGGCAACCCTTCTACACGAGCGATCCTGGGAAAGCCCTGCTGACCGGCCAATGCACTGATATCAGCCACATCAAGAGGCCGATTCTGCGAGCCCTGGCTTCGAGGGCTCTCTATTTTCATAACGGAGCCGAGGCGAATTTTTCGCAGCTCGTGAACTTCTACAACCAGCGTTTCCAGATCGGTCTCACTTCGCAGCAAATGAAGGACCTGATCAAATTTCTGCAGACGCTGTAGTAACCGGTCGTACGTTTCAAAAGTATGGGGAAGCCGGAACGCCCGCTGTCCGGAATCCGCTCGAGCGGGCGTTCTGCCTTTACCTGAGTTTACTTTGGTGACGATTTAAGGCGTGTCTCATGCGTCACGTAATTTGTTACGGCCTTGTCCTTCCCCGAATTGCTCCGCAGCCATTTCGGTCCTTCGCCTATTGCGGAAACGCACAGCAGGAGGCACTGCACCAACATGATGCGAGATACACAAGTGATTCAAAATAAAGGCGCTTTTAATTTTAAGTGAGGCATCGCGACGGCAGCCCGGCGGAAATCCCCACTTCTCCCAAAATCAGGGAGAAATGGGGCGCCTGTGTGTGTGAACGTTTTTACTGCTGAAGGATCTGTCCAGGTTGTGGATGGACCTGATCGTTTTGGATGTCGCTCGCGTCCCAGCCTCCGCCGAGAGCTTTGACCAGGTAGACCGAGCTCACCATCTGCTGGCCCAGGAGTTGGGTTTCGAGGCGTTCGTTGCTGAGCAGCGTGGTCTGGGCGGTGATGACATCAAGATAATTCGTGACTCCGCCGACGTAGCGGTTGTTCGCGATGTCCAAGGCCCGGCGCGCGTCGTCCACGGCTTTGCCTTGCGTCGAGAGCGCTTGCGACAAAGTTTTCAGATTGCTGATTCCGTCTTCCACTTCCTGGAACGCGGTCAGCACGGATTGGCGATAATTCGCCACGGATTCATCGTAGGCTGCGCGAGTCGCGGCCAGATTGGCGCGATTGCGTCCGCCTTGCAGAATCGGTTCGAAAACGTCTCCGCCCAAAGACCAGAACAG
>Ga0209168_10000275_pt1 | contig 56298 bp, 47 predicted proteins | sample Coa_R1_FD_187156 | JGI IMG/M metagenome (GOLD analysis project Ga0209168, IMG submission 187156) | Surface soil microbial communities from Centralia Pennsylvania, which are recovering from an underground coalmine fire - Coalmine... | ecosystem: Environmental > Terrestrial > Soil > Unclassified ...
ACTTTCATTCGCTCCACGGCATACTGCTGGAACTCCAGCGTATACCGCCCGTTCCTTCTCCTCTTTTGCACTTTGCAACCCCTTTACTGCAAAGTGTAACGTTCCTCACTGTCTCATTTTTGGGGTTCAGTCCATCGTCAATAAAGACAAGGGTTGTAACGCTGTTACGCATGCTGGCAAAACCAACGCCGGGCAGCTCGGATTCCAACTTTGTCCACCGCGAACAAGGTTGGGTTTAAACGGCGATTTATGCAAGTACGAGCTACCTGGCCTGGCCTCTGTGGTAAGACTTTGCACTTGGTTTTGCTCTTCCCTCCCCTGCCTCCGTCCTCTTTCCCCTGATCCTGATTGCTATAATGCGCGGCATGAAAAAACCACTGCTCATTGCTGTTACTGCTCTGATGGTTGTTTCTGCGGTCGCACAAACGGTCAACACGAAACACGCTACCGGCACCGGGACCAATGCCAACGTCTACCCCCTGCAAGACGGCTTTGTTGACGCCCATGGCGTCTTGATCTATTACCAGATCATAGGCCGCGGTGCGCCGCTGATGGTGGTCCATGGTGGGCCGGGAGCATCCCACGATTATTTCTTGCCGTATCTCTTGCCGCTGGCCCGGACCAACAAAATAATCTTCATTGACGAGCGCGGCTCGGGCCGTTCGGAAAAGCTGGAGGATGTAAGCCAGTACACTGTGGAAAACATGGTGGAAGACGTGGAAGCCGTTCGCCAGGCCCTTAATCTGGGCAAAATCAATCTGCTGGGACATTCCTACGGTGGTGTTTTGGCCCAGGCCTACGCGCTGAAATATCAAAAGAACCTGACCCATTTGATTCTGGGCGGCACCTTCTCCAGCACCGCCGCTTTCAATGAAGTCCTGGCCCGCCAAAAAGAAAGTATGCCGCAGGAAGCCCGGCAGAGGCTGGATGCGCTTGAGAAAGCCGGCCTTTTTGGCAAAGGCAAAGACTGGGAAAAGAACCGCTATCCGGACGATTATGCCCGGCTGGCCTGGGGCGATGGATATTTTCCCTATCTTTATCAGCGGCGCCCGGATCCGAATTACGACCCAGCCGCCGGCAACACCACTAACTCATGGGACCTCTACCGGGAAATGTGGGGATCGCACGGCGAATTCATTGTGGACGGCAACCTGAAATCGGTTGAGTACACAGACCGGCTTTCAACCATCCACGTGCCGACTCTGGTCATTTGTGGTGATCACGATGAATCGAACCCCTCCCTCTCCCGCACCATGCACGAGAAAATCACGGGCTCCCAACTGGCCATCGTGCCCGAGGCAGGACACCTGGCATTTGTGGACCAACCTAACTTGTACATCAAGACGGTGAATGATTTTCTGCATGGGAAATGAGCTGCGGGGTTTGGTTTCGAGCCGTATCCGCGTACACTGATCTACGGTCATTGAACGAAATTCAGCCTGATTGGAAAAAATATGTTTCATTTCAGGACGCACCGTTTTGTCTGCCTTTTGCTGGCGACATTCTGCTGTGCACAGACGCCTTCGCGTTCCGTTCACGGAACCGTGCACGACCAGGCTGGCGCAGTGGTCCCGGCGGCCCGTGTAACGGTTCAGGGCCCCGGCTACAAGCAATCAACCCAAACCACGAGCGCTGGGGATTTCAGCCTGGCAGGAGTTCCTGAAGAGACCGTTGCGCTCATCGTGGAGGCCTCAGGGTTTGCCCATTTTCAGAAGTCGCTTCCAGCAGCGGAGGTCCTGGCGGATGTTGTGCTTGCTCCTGCGCCGGTAGCGCAGGAGGTCAATGTTACGGCGAACCGCACTGACATCAGGCTGAGCGACACTGCGGAGAGCATCAGTGTGCTTCCACGCTCGGCAATGGACTCAACCGCCGCTGAGACCGTGGACGACACGCTTCGGCAGATTCCCGGCTTTACTCTGTTCCGCCGCTCCGGCAGCCGCATAGCGAACCCTACATCACAAGGAGTATCGCTCCGCGGCATCGGCGCCAGCGGCGCCAGTCGCGCCCTGGTCCTGTACAACGGCATTCCACTCAATGATCCGTTTGGTGGATGGGTCTATTGGGGACGCATTCCCAGCGAGGCGGTTGGCGCAATGGAAGTTCTGCGTGGCGGGGCCTCCAGCCTCTACGGTAGCGGCGCTCTGGGAGGGGTCATCAACATACTTCCTCGGGACGGGGAACGGAATCTTTCTTCCGTGGACGTCTCCATGGGAACTGAAGGCACGCCGGAAGTCTCTGCCATGAACTCCTTGAAGCTGGGAAATTGGCTCCTGGAGAGTTCTGGTGAGGTGTTTCGCACGGCGGGCTACATCGTGGTCCCTTCCGATCAGCGTGGCACTGTGGATACCCCTGCTAATTCTTACCATCAGGAGGTCGGCAGCACGCTAAGGCGAAAATTCGGCGCTGGCGACGTATTTGCGACGGGATCTCTCTACAATGAAGTGCGCGATAATGGCACCGTCGTCCAGAAGAATGACACCCAGCTCTGGGAGGTCAGCGGCGGCACGAACATCACGTCCGTAATTGGCAACCTGCAGGCACGCGGATACGGCGACGGAGAAAGCTTCAACCAGACATTTTCCAGCATAGCCCTGAACCGCAATAGCGAGTCCCTGGTCAACGCCCAGCACGTTCCTGCGCAACGGATCGGCGGCAGCCTGCTGTGGTCGCGGGAATTTGGTCAGCGCAATTCCCTGGTCGGCGGCGCAGACTCGAACCTCGTCCGCGGATTCAGCAATGAAGAAACGTTTGCCGCACTGCGTCCGACATCGCACGTCAGTGCCGGCGGAAGCCAGCTATCGTCTGGAGTGTTCCTTCAGGATTTGGTCCGGTTGACTTCGCGCCTGCTGCTTACTCTGGGCGGCCGTTACGATAGCTGGGACAACTACGATGCCCATTCCCAGACCGTCCCGCTGGTTTCAACCATCAAACCCGCCTTCACCGCCTTTCCCGACCAGAACAAACGAGCGTTTAGCCCGCGCGGCGCCCTGCTCTACGCGGTCAATAACCATCTTTCGCTCACGGCATCCGCGTACAAATCATTCCGCGCCCCCACGTTGAACGAGCTGTACCGCAGCTTTCGCCTGGGTAACACCGTGACCCTGGCAAATTCACAGTTAACAGCGGAGCGTCTGGCCGGCGCGGAGTCCGGAGCCAACCTGTTTTTTGGACGCACCCGCCTCCACGCCGCCTTTTTCTGGATGCAGGTCTCGGACCCAATTGCAAATGTAACTTTGACCACGACTCCCGCACTCATCACCAACCAGCGCCAGAACCTCGGCCGCACCCGTACCCGCGGCATTGAAACGGATGCAGAGTGGCATTTCCGGAAGCTGGATCTCAGGGCGGGATATCAGTTTGCGGATGCTGTGGTCACCAGCTTTTCCGCCAATCCACGCCTCCTGGGGTTGCAGATCCCCCAGATAGCGCCCCACCAGTTCACTTTTCAAACCACTTACCATATGGGCGCTGGATGGACGCTGGCCCTTCAAGGCCGGGCCTCAAGCAGCCAGTTTGAAGATGATTTGAATACCTCGGTACTGGACCCCTATTTTCAGCTTGATGGATACGTCTCCAAGCGCCTTAGCAACGGGTTAGAAACCTACCTTGCAGCGGAAAACATCTCCAATTCGCGCATCATGACCGGAAGAACTCCGGTAGTCACCGTCGGTCCGCCAATTTTCGTCCGCGCAGGTTTTAAGCTCCACTTTGAATGATTTTGAAGTCAAGCTTCGCCAAATGCTGATTTCGGTTTTGCCAGTTGCTAAATTGCTAATTGCGTCTCAGCGGCTGGGATGGTCGCCGCTCGCGGACGGCCCCCCTTGATCAGGTCCGCGGCCTTTTCCGCCACCATGATTGTGGGTGCATTGGTATTGCCGCCGGGAACAATGGGCATGATGGAAGCATCCACCACGCGCAACCCTTCCACTCCATGGACGCGCAGCTCGGAATCCACCACCGCCTCCGCATCGGTTCCCATCTTGCACGTACCCACCGGATGATAGAGGGTTTCAGTGATTCTTCGCGCATAGTCGCGAAAGCCCGCGTCACTCTGAATGTCGTCCCCGGGAAAAAGCTCGCGCCCCCGGTACCGGGCCAGTGCGGACGAGCGGCTGATAGCGCGCGCTACTTTGATGCCTTCCACCATGGCATCCAGGTCCCGCCCATCGGCAAAATAGTTGGCGAGAATGCGGGGCGAGTCCAGCGGATTGCTGGACTTCAGAGTGATTGAGCCTTTGCTGGAGGGGCGAACCAGCGTTGGTCCAAAGCTGAAGGCGTGCTCTTTGATCTTCTCTAATCCGTGGTTTTTGAAATAACCGGGACCAAAATGGAATTGGATGTCCGGCGTCGGGCACGCGGAAGACGATTTCACAAACCCGCCGGCTTCGCCCACATTGGAAGTCAGGAGGCCATTCTTGAAGCACATATAGCGCAGCAGGCTGGTCAGGCTCTCAGCATTGGCCAGGCTGACCGGCTCCAGGCACTGGTAGATAAGGCCAACGGAAGGATGGTCTTGCAGATTCCTTCCCACACCCGGCAGGTCGCAAACAACGGGAATGCTGAACGTCCGGAGCTGAGGGCCGGGACCAATACCCGAAAGCATCAGCAACTGGGGAGAGCCAATCGCTCCCGCGCACAAGATCACTTCGCGGTCCGCTCGCTCCTGCCGGTTGCTCTCGCCCTCTTGAAAACTCACGCCAACCGCGCGCTTGCCTTCAAACAGGATGCCACTGGCGTGTCCGGCGGTGATCACTTTAAGGTTGGGCCTGCCCATGGCCGGCCGCAGGTAGGCGTTTGCTGCGCTATGCCGTCGGCCATTCTGTTGCGTGACCTGATAGGTCCCGAAACCCTCTTGCGATGCAGCGTTGAAATCGGAATTTCGCGTGAAGCCAGCCTCCACGGCCGCTTCCACGAATGCCAGTGACAACGGATTGGCGCTGCGAAGATCGCTTACATTCAGCGGCCCTCCCGTACCGTGGTATTCGGATGGCCCACGCTCCTGGTTTTGAGATTTCTTGAAGTAGGGCAGGACGTCAGCAAAGCTCCAGCCCGGATTGCCCAGTGCAGCCCATTGATCGTAATCCTCGCGATTGCCGCGGATGTAGATCATGGCATTGATGGAACTGCTGCCGCCCAGGACCTTACCCCGAGGCCAGTAGAGTTTGCGATTCTCCAGTTGCGGCTCCGCCTCAGTAAAGTAAGCCCAGTCACACGATGTCTGGAACAGCTTGGAAAAAGCTGCCGGTATATGTATTTCCCGTCTGGAGTCCGCTCCCCCGGCTTCCAGCAGGAGCACCTTGACGGAAGGATCTTCCGTGAGACGATTGGCCAGCACGCATCCGGCAGAACCCGCGCCCACAATAATGTAATCGTACATTTTTTTGATTGGCCTCCCGAATATAGGGTACAGGTTACAGGGAACAGGGGTCAGGGCAAAACCAAAATCTCATTTGCTGTAGCCTCTTCAGGGGCGCACCTCGGCAAAGCACATGTTTTTTGCCCGGCTGCGGGTGTGCCGCCTCCATTTCTGGAAAAGAGTGCCGTAGGAGTCTGTGATGTACTGGGCCGGCGAAATATGCAATTGCCTCGCGACGGCTTCGATCCATTTGCCCGGACCTTCGATCTCGCCGAAATTGCCAATGGGAGTCTCGTCCACCACGATTTGACCGTGGCCGTCAGTCCACTCGGTGCGGAATTTCTCGTAACTGAAGACCGCAACAAACCCGGTGTTCTCCAGAATCGACGTTAAGGCCTCGCCATCCTCGACCCTGGTTTCGATCTCCGGACGTGACTTGTAGCGCCCTATCCTGGCCTTACCCTTAAAAGTGACGGTCCACCGGTCTCCGTACTTGCGCACGCGCAGCAACGCACCTTGTTTCCGTAAAGTGTGGGCTCGGAAATCGAACAGCGTATTCATCTCGTGGGTACGGGGCGTAGCCAGCCGAATGCTCGCCTTCCGCAATCTGGCCGTCAGCTCAGTCAGATCATCGATTCGAAATTTGACTTCAGTCTCCATGGAGGAATGCAAAGCAGAGGCATTATATGGGAGCTGCAGGCTTTCCTAAACATTTGACGCCAGTTCCCAAAACGTTGCATATGCACACTTAACATGCATAACCAAAGCAACTAAACCCGGCGAAGGCCACATCCAACGGAACGGTCTAAGGTATGGATTAAGAATGGGTTACGAACCGATAAGAGATGGATTACCATTACCGTGGTAAAAACGCAACACTTTTATTTTTTAATTCTGATTGCAAAATTGGACTTTCGTCTTTCAGAACCATACAATTAGAGAACTTTTTCGAGGGGGAACAACTTTGTATTTCACAAGGAGTGTAAATGAACCGTGTACTGTCCATTCTGATGGCAGCCCTGTTTTTGGTTGCCAACGTGGGGGCGGCTCCAGTTCCAGATCACCCCGTATCCCAAGTTAAGGCAAAGATCAAAGCTTCTCCATCAGCGCCTAAACCGTACCAGATCGGCAAAGCCTCCTGGTACGGTAAACAATTTCACGGCAGGGCCACCGCCAGCGGCGAGGGCTTTGACATGTTTGACCTGACCGCCGCCCACCGCCAGCTTCCTCTGGGTACTTTGGTCAAGGTGACCGACCTGAGGAATGGTAAGTGGATCATCGTGCGGATCAATGACCGGGGTCCATACATTAAGGGCCGGATCATGGATCTCAGCTATAGCGCCGCCCGCATGCTGGACTTTCATGCTGGCGTCGAAAGGGTGCGGCTGGATATAGTCGAACCCGAAACGGTGGCTTCCATTCAAAATCTGACCGAATAGGGCTATGATTCTCGTAGCCCTATGTCCCCGGTAGCGCTACAAGAACATCGCGAACGATTGATCCTTGCCCTGGATGTGCCTGACTCCAGCGCGGCCCAGCGACTGGTCCAGCAGATCGGCGATTCCGTCACCTTCTACAAGGTCGGTCTCCAGCTTTTCACCGCTGAGGGGCCGGGCATTGTCAGGGAGCTCATCGCCTCCGGCCGCAAAGTTTTCCTGGACCTGAAGCTCCACGATATTCCCAACACCGTTGCCAAGGCGGTTAAATCCGCCGCCGAGCTGCGCGTCAGCATGTTGACCGTGCACGGCAGTGGCGGGGAGGCAATGCTGAAAGCGGCGGTAGAGGCCGCAGGCCACCGGCTCTCCCTCCTGGCAGTCACGGTGCTTACCAGTTTGACCGATGCAGACCTGCAGGAGATCGGTTTTTCCGGGACCACCTTGGATCAGGCGCTGCGTATCGCTTCCCTCGCCCGCTCTTGCGGGTGTGATGGCGTCGTTACCTCTCCCAGGGAAGTCGCTGCCCTGCGCAAAGTGCTGGGTGGAGGATTCGGGATCGTGGTCCCCGGAGTGCGCCCTCTCGGCAGTGCTCGAAATGATCAGGAAAGAACCGCCACGCCCGCGCAAGCGATTGCTGCTGGCGCCAGTCATCTGGTGGTTGGCCGGCCCATCACCCAGGCTGACGATCCCGCTAGAGCGGCGGATGCAATCCTGGAAGAGATGGCCGGCGCCGCTGTTTCTTCTGCGCCATGAAGACGCAAGAAATGCCGCGAGCGCCGTTCTTATAAATCCTGGCTCTTGGGGAAAAGTGTCGCGTGACTATTCCTGCCGGGAGTCCTACAATCATCCGGAAGTGAGGTAAGAGCCATGCGCCGTTTTCTTATTCTCGTTGCATGTATGTCGGCAATCGCCGGAGCGCAAACTCAGAATAATAATGATCAGACAGCCGCGTCCAGCCAAAACGAGTCAAGACAAATCACCGTTCCTGCGGGAACAACGGTGCTGCTTCACCTGCGGAGCCCCATCAATACCAAGAGCGCACGGGTTGGCGACTCCGTCTACTGTGAGACGGCATTTCCTGTCACGCAAGATAATGTGATGGTCATACCCTCGCACACCTACGTGAAAGGGCAAATTACGCGTGTGCAGCGGCCGGGCAGAGTCAGTGGCCGGGCAGAGCTTCAACTCCACTTCAGTACGCTCATCTATCCGGACGGTTACACGGTTCAACTACCCGGCGCGCTGGAAAATACTCCCGGAGCGGAAAACCACACGATGTCCGGCGAGGAAGGAACCGTGAAAGCAAACGGCCAAAAGGGCAAAGATGCGGGAACGGTAGCCACAACAGCTGGGACGGGGGCGGCCATTGGCGGGCTGAGCACAGCTTCGGTCAAGGGAGCAGGCATTGGCGGAGGCATTGGCGGCGCGGTCGGCTTAGCCAAAGTGTTGTTGACCCGCGGCCAGGAAGTCCGTATGGAAACGGGCACTGCGCTGGAAATGGTCTTGCAGCGCTCTCTGACAGTGGATCCCGCGCACGCAGGTTCGGCACGCAATCGCAATGCCCTTGATTGATTGGCCCAAGATAGGTTCTGACTGATTGAAATCGATTGCCGATTGGGCAGTTTCTATGCAAAGCGAGTCCATCGAGAATCCATTTTTTCTGATGTGCGACTCTGATGTTTCTGTGTTTATAAACGACCTTTCGTCCGTTCCAAATTCAATATGAGTGGTTTTTGTGCATATGGAATTTGGTATATTGCTCCTCCTCAGCGCTGCACGTAACCAAGGTAACTGGCTGAAAGAGAAGCGATTTGCCGGATTTCAGTAAATGGTACTTGGAGTGCCCCTAAGAGGATGCGAGCTATTGGTGTATCTACTTAGCTCTTTGATTTCATTCCGTCATTACTCTGCTGTCACTTCAAGCCTCCGAGGAGGGATAGATGTCGAAGAAGGTAACTTTTCTCTTGACCGTGCTCACTCTGTTGTTTGCAGCGGTCGCATTCGCTCAAACCACCGCCAGTATCAAAGGCACCGTCACTGATGCTTCCGGCGCAGCCGTTGTCGGCGCGAAGATAACGGTGACGGATCCTGCAAAAGGGCTCGAGCGCACCACCACAACCGGCAGCTCCGGCGACTATGAGGTCCCTGCCCTGCCGCCCGGAGTCTATAAGGTAAAGGTCGAGCAGAGCGGATTCCAGGCCGAACAAGCCGAACACGTAACCATCGAGGTCAGCCAGAACATTGTGCAGAACTTCGGGCTCAAGGTCGCCAGCTCTACCGAGGTGGTCACCGTAGAAGGAACAGCGCCGATTATTGAGAGCACCACCATGACGGTCGGCCAGACCATCGATCAGCGTACAGTACAGGAAATTCCGCTCAATGGCCGTCACTTTGTTGATCTGGCGCTGCTGATACCAGGTAGCGTCACACCGCCGCAGAATGGCTTCCTGACCGCCCCCCTGCGCGGCCAGGGCTCTTTTGCCGTGAATACGGCCGGGAACCGCGAAGATGCGGTCAACTGGATGGTCAACGGCATCAACTTGAATGACATGGTGCAGAACCAAGTCACCTTCCAGCCGACCATCAACACGGTAGCTGAATTCAAGGTGGATAATTCCACCTACAGCGCGGAATACGGGCGCAATGCGGGGGCGATCGTCAATATTGCCAGCCGCTCCGGCACCAACGAATTCCACGGCGAGCTCTACGATTACATTCGAAACAACTTCTTCGATGCCCGCAATGCATTCAACAATAGCCTGAGCTCTACCGGGACTCCGCTGCCGATGGCGCCGTTTAAGCGCAATCAGTTTGGCGGCGATTTTGGTGGCCCTATTTACAAGGACAAGACGTTTTTCTTTTTCACCTATGAAGGACTGCGGCATCGTCAGGGACTGACCCTGACGAGCAATGTGTTTCCGGACACCAGCCCGACGCCTGCGACCATCAGCAGGGCCAGTATTGCGGCCGCCGGAAACCCGGTAGCCAATGCGCTGCTCGGCCTGGTTCCGCATGCTAATACGACTCTCGGAAGTTCACCGGTTCCCAACGCGTTCACCGGTTCCGGCACGGCTCCGGTCAACATCGACCAGTGGACGGGAGACATCAACCATAACTTTAGTGACAGGGACCGCCTGCACGGATACTACGTGTACCAGCGGGACCTTCGTCAGGAGCCGGCACAGGGCGCCGATATCACTGGATTTGGAGACACGCGCCAAGGTCATAGGCAGGTCTTTACCCTGAACGAGACCCATGTGTTTACCTCCGCTCTGGTCAACGAGCTGAATCTGGGACTCAACCGGATCCATATCACCTTCACACCCAATAACCTCACCAGTCCCGCCTCACTCGGTCTCGGCTCTGCGTTAGGGCCAAATGAAGCGTTTATGCCGACCATCGACGTTCTGGATCAAGGCGGCGGCTTACTGTTTGGCGCAGAACGCGGCTTCCCGCAGGGGCGTGGCGATACCACTTCAGTGATCGGCGACACCGTGAGTTACATCGTTGGCCGCCACTCCATGAAGTTTGGCACCGAGTTCCGTGATTTCCGCAATGACAATTTCAACGGCGATCCCGGACAGCTGATCTTCAATACTTCGGCGCAATTCCAATCGGGTACAGTGGCTTCGGCAGCCAGAACTGTGGGGAACGTGGCTAACCGAATCACTCAGAATGGCCTCGATTTCTTCGCCATGGACAGCTTCAAGTTTAGGCCCTACCTTACGGTTGAGCTTGGACTGCGGTATGCCTGGAATATGACTCCTACTGAGGCTGATGGCCGCTTTGTGAACTTTGTGCCGGGCGCGGGTGCCGGAAGCATGCTAGTCCCGACAAGCACACCTTATGCACAGAACAACAAGAATTTCCAGCCGCGGGTAGGCTTCGCCTGGGACATCTTCCATAACGGCAAGACTGTGCTGCGCAGCGGGTACGCTTTCCAGGTGGATGAACCCATCACGGGAATGGTTACGGGCTTGAGTTCCAATCCCCCATTTGCCCTCCCCATTAGCGTTGCGGCAAATCCCATCTCCGGCTTGTCTGCTCTTTTTAACGGCACGCCAGCCAGCATCTCTCCCAGCATGACCAATCCAAACTTCCGGGACGCAAATATCCAGTCCTGGAACCTCAACGTCCAGCAGCAGATTACGCGCAGTTCATCCATGATGGTCGGTTACTTTGGATCCAAGGGAACGCACCTGGAGATTGACCAAAACATCAACCAGTTCGGCGTTCTTGGGTCGCCTCAAATTAAGGGTTTGAACCCGACCAGGCCCTTCACGACTCTCTCCGCCAATAGCCCAATCCTGCCCGGCGTTACCCTGGCCAACAGCATCACCGAACACAACAGCGACTCTAATTCGAGCTACAACGCTCTGTGGGTCAGCGGCAACAAGCAGATGTCCCACGGCCTGCAGTTGAATGCGTCGTATACATACTCCCACTCCATTGATGATGCCTCGCGCAATCTCCAGGGTATTGTCCTGCCGGATAGCACGAACCTCGCCAGCGGCCGTGGCAGCTCGGATTTTGACGCCCGCCAACGGATCGTGATGAATGCGGTTTACGATCTGCCCTTCAAAGGCAATCGGTTTGTAAGCGGATGGGAACTGGCGCCGATCTTTTCGCTGCAGAGCGGTAACCCGTTCACCATCGTGGTTCCAAGCACCACGATTACTGGGGTGGGAAATACTGTTACCCCGATTGTTGTTGGCCCGATCAACGTAACCGGAAATTCGCTGGGACAGTGGATCGCCCCCAGCTCGGGTTCATTTGCCGGTACATTCCTGATTCCCACTACTACTCTGGGAAACATGGGACGCAACTCCATCGTCGGGCCGGGATTCGGCGACCTGGATCTGGCGCTGGCCAAGAACACCAAAATAACGGAAAGAATCAACCTGCAACTGCGCTGCGATGCATTCGACCTGACCAACCACCCGAACTACGGTCAGCCGGGTAGAGTGCTCTCCGCCTTAACAGGACCGGGTGTTGCCAACGAGTTCATCATCAACAGCACGCGTTTCCCCACCGGCGACTCCGGTTCGGCACGGCAGTTGCAGCTGGCGATAAAATTGATGTTCTGATTTCAGCGCGCCACTTATGAACTAACGCACCCCGGCAAAACCGGGGTGCTTTTTTATTCCTCTCTGGCGCTGGCGGGCCAGGCTTTTGTCTCACTTTCAGAACTCGCTAACTGCCACACAAACAAAGCTTTTTGCCATAAATGTACACTCTTCGCTCGACAATCGCCCACAACTCGCGGCACAATAGATGCTTCTCTTATGGAGAGCCTCTGCCGCTTGGGCTGATTTTGGCTGATTGGTCTGCCCGGCAGAACAGCTTGCGCGCCACCGGTCAGAAGTGCTTGCCGGTATTTGACGGATGGCAGAAGACAAGGGATTTCTGAATGGTGAAGGCCGCCTCACACTCGCTGCTCCTCATGTTGGCCCTGTTATTGACAGCGACCGCAGGCTTGGCTCAGCAGGCGGCCCCGGTTCTGAACACGCGTGCTCCAGTGGAAGTGGAAGATAACTTCCTTCAAGCGTCCGGCGCCCAGGCGCACTTTGAGGCGAGCAACAAGATGTCCGACCAGGCCAACTTGTTTCTGGCCCAGGATCGCATTATCTCTGTACCCCACTTCAACAATTCTTTTGCGTTCCAGGGCAAGCCTTTTCGCTATACGGTCGTGGGCCACAATCCGAGGAATAACCAGACCACTACCATCCCCACGCAGATCGTCCCCATTTCTTTATTTTTTGAAGGCTATGTGGATGCGGAAGGCAAGCCGATTGTTCTGGAAGTGGCGCCAAACCTTTCCACAATCGTCAATTCACCCAACTTTCGTGCCGCGCAATACCCAACCGGCTATCTCCAGTTTGGAGACGCCGTGCAGCGCGCGCAGTTTTTCCACGCTATGGCGCCGGAATGGCACACAGTGCTGGATGCTCCTCAAGTGCTGCGGCCGGTCAACATCTGGGTGCCGAGAGGCTCCGCCACTCTGTATCGCATGCGCTCTACAGGTGCAATTTTTGCTGTGGTAGATGAGGGATTCTTCATCTCGCAAATCAATACGATCATTCAATTTGAGGAGATGGACGTGAGCGGCCTCCCCATCGCCCTGACCGCGAACGTCTTCCTCGCTCCAGCAGCGGACATCCGCAAGTGCTGCGTGATGGGATTTCATACGTCTTTTGACGCGGGCGAGCGTGACGACCTGCAATTGGTCCAGACGTTCATTTGGGCGAGCTGGATCAGTCCAGGCATTTTTGGCGGGACCGTGGCGGATGTTACCGCCATGAGCCACGAAATCTCTGAGTGGTTGAACGACCCTTTCAGCACCAACATTGTGCCGGAATGGCAGTTCCCCACAGGGCCGGCCGGATGCCAGAACAACCTGGAGACTGGCGACCCGATGTCGGCGTCTCCGCACGCCGGCTATCCGGTCATTATTGACAACTATACCTACCATCCGCAGAATGAGACTTTGCTGCAGTGGTTCCAGCGCAAGACACCTTCGGACGCCATCGATCGGGCCTACAGTTTTCCCGACGAAACACTGCTGACCTCGCCCGCACAGGGCTGTGCTTCCCGCTAGATTGCCATAACCGCCGAAATTGACAGAAGCGAGAGTCCAGCCACTTTCAATGTCGCCCGTGGTGAGGTTGGTTCCTCAACTTTGGCATTTTGGCAGTTCCGGCGATCATGGCAATCCTCTTCCTCTTCCCCTGATGCGTTAAAATAGCTTCCGCTTAATTTTGGAGGAGATTGAAGAATGCGCAAACAGATCTTTTGTGGAATGGTCCTGGTGCTCGCTGTCGTGTTTTCCAGCAACGCCAAATCACCGGTGCAGTATGAACTCAAACAGAGGTTTACGCTGGGCGGCGATGGAGGATGGGACTACCTCACCTACGATGCCCAGGGCAAGCACCTGTTTATCTCGCGTTCCACCAGGGTTCAGGTAGTCGATCCTGAAAAAGGCACATTGATCACGGAAATTCCTAACACTAAGGGTGTTCATGGCATTGCTCTCGCCCGGGACCTGGGCAAAGGTTTTACCAGCAATGGCGGTGAAAACACCGTCACCGTGTTCGATCTGGAAACGCTGAAGGAAACAGCTAAGATCAAATTGCCGGATGGCGCGGAAAACCCGGATGCCATTCTCTATGATCCCGCTTCCCACCGCGTCTTCACCTTCAACGGGCGCAGCAAGAACGCAACCGTGATTGACGCCACCAATAACACCATTGCCGGCACTATCCCACTGGACGGCAAGCCGGAATTTGGCGCTGCTGACGGCACCGGCCTGGTCTACGTGAATATTGAAGACAAGAGTGAGCTACAGGGTATCGATGCACGTAAGGCGGCTCTCATCAGCACCTGGCCCCTGACCGGCTGCGAAGAGCCATCCGGCCTGGCCATGGACCAGAAACATCACAGGCTGTTTGCTGGATGCCACAACAAGGTAATGGCCGTGGTGAACTCTGATACCGGCAAGGTGGTTACCACGGTCCCGATTGGCCAGGGCGTGGATGCCAATGGCTTTGATCCAGGCACCGAGCTTGCGTTCAGCTCCAATGGTGACGGCACGCTGACTGTAGTTCATGAAGACTCGGCAGACAAGTACACTGTCGCGCAGAATGCAACCACCCAACGGGGCGCTCGCACCATGGCTGTGAATCCGAATAATCATGAGGTCTACCTGGTCACTGCGGAGATCGAGGAGACGCCGCCCGCAGAAGGCCAGACACGGCCAACCCGCAAGATGAAGCCGGGCTCGTTCACCCTGCTGGTGATGACGAAGAAATAGCGGTCGCCTGCTGCGGCCCTTTATCGAGCCAGTGCCCTTTCGAAGGGGGCGTGTGAGAACCCAAAACGGGCTTTTGGGGGATGTCTGCAAGCCGTCGGGTCCTCTAAATCGTTCTCACACACCCTTCTTGGGAGGCCACTTGGGCGATGGCCGTCTAGGGCCTTAATTCTGCGTTTTCAGCTCGATTTTTTGCTAGACTATGCTTATGAAACGGCTCCTGTTGGTCACAGCGGTACTGGGTGGAGCTGCTCTGGTTCCATTGGCAGCTCAAGCGCAACGCGGCATGAGTATGGGCGCACACGGTGGTGGCGTTGCATCGGGTCACGCAAGTTCCGGTTTTGCCGCACGACCTGCAGGGAGGATGGCTGCCGGAGGATCGTTTCGCCCAGCGGGAATGCACGTAGTTTCCTCGCATGCGCGGATGTCTGTACCCGGCCAGCGAGCATTTTCCGTTCGAAACAGGTTTGCCTTTAACAGGTTCAATCGGTTCAATCGGTTCCCGCGCCGGCATTTCTTCTTCGGCAACCAGTGCTTTAACACCTTCGGCGCTGGTTTTGGCTGCGCTAATCCATTTTTAGCCGGGGGTGCTGGCTATCCCTTTTACGATCCCTTCTTCAACGATTATTCCAACGCTGCTCCTCCTCCTCCGCAGCCGGCAGTCGAAGAGGGTGGGAGCGATAATAACCGCGAATTGGCCTCTGAAGTGGAAGGCCTGTCCGACGAAATCCAAGCCATGCGGGATGAAGGGCGGGCGCGCGCCGAGGCGAGAAACAATGCTGCTTCCAAAGGGTCGTCTCAGCGGGAAGAGGCAAATACGGTCCTGGTTTTCCGCGATGGCCGCCAGCTTTCCGTTCGCAACTATGCCATTGCCGATCACACCATCTGGGTGCTTAGCAACAATAGCGCACGCAAGATCCCAGTCTCGGATTTGGATGTAGCGGCGACCGAGCAGACGAATACAAATAATGGCGTAGAGTTTCGCTTGCCCCGCTAGCTTTGAGCATAGCTACTCTGGATGGGTTTCAAGATACCTTTGCACCAGAGCGCCGCAAGCCTCCACAAACTCGCGCTCATCACCATTGAATGTTGCCAGGAAATAACTCTCAGCATCCAGTTCGCACACCAGTTTTTTGCCCACGAAGATGGGCACCACAATTTCTGACTTGATCAGGTCGGACCCTGCAAGATAACGCGGGTCCCTGGTGACATCGTCAACGACTACCGTCCTGCCGGAGGAAGCGGCAGTGCCGCAAAGTCCCCGACCCAGAGAAATACGGGCGTGAGGCGTGAAGCTGCCGGTGTGTGGTCCTAACATCAGAAAGCCTGGATCATCTTTGTCGATCAGATAAAAGCCGACCCAGTTGTAACGTGATATCTCTTCGTGGAGACGGTCGCACATGCGTTGCATCATGGACTGCCGGTCAGAAGACGAGTGGATGAGTTCTTCAAGCTCCTGCAGCAACTCCTTATATATGGGCATTGAAACAGACTGTACCGCCGCTGCATGGAAACAGCAATACAAATCTGGGTAGGCAAAAACACTCATGCGTTTTGTAGTCTATCGTGAACCTGAGCTTGTCGAAGAGGAGGCAACACGATTCATAGCAATGCGCCCAGGCGCATGCTTGGAGCAGAATCCATGTGTGTGAGCTGTTCCCCTGCAATCGCCCCTAATAAGCGGTGTACGGTCCAGTACCTCCGGGAGGAAGAGGGGCGGCAATATCATCAAAGCAAAATTCTGAGCGGGCAGGGCGTTGGCATCGGCCACGCCGAAGTTGATCATCGTGCTGTTGCCGTTCAGTCCCTGGTTCGTCAAAGAAGTACTACGGTCAACCAAAGTTTACAGCAGCTTTGACATCATGATGCAGTGGCATTCCAAGCCGTAGCTCAACCGCCGCGAGGAATGGAATTCCTGCCGACCCGATTCCAGGTATCCAAACTTGCGGTAAAACGGCAACAACTCCGTGCGCAAGCTGAGCACTGAGATTTCCATAAATTTGCATCCGCGCCGGCGGCAATAATCTTCAGCGGCCTCCACCATAACGCGCCCAAGGCCTTTGCTTTGCTCTGAAGGATCAACTGCCAGCATGCCGAAGTATCCCCGCTCGCCGCTTGTCTCCACGTAAACGCAGGCGACGGAGCGTCCGGAAGGATCTTTCGCCAGCAGGAAGTCGCCTTTTTTCATCATTTCCGCTATGCCTGCCTGGTCTGTTCGCTGACCTTCAAGAAAAGTCTCAATGGCAAATGCGGCATTCACTACTGCCGCCATGGCTGCTATGTCAGCATTGGTTGCAAGCCGAATGTGAACACCCGAAGACGACTTTGGATCAGAGGGCATAAGGCAGCCACCGGCGCAAGGTGTTTTCGGTCATGGTCAAAATTCTAAATGCAGCATGCCCGCTCAATGGCCCGTGTACTTTCGGAATGGGTCTCTCGTGCGGCAGTCAGGCGATAATGCCGAAGCACAAAGAATCTGCTGCTGACTGCTGACCGGTAAGCAAATGGAAACCAAACGCCTCATCTACATCCTGCTCCTCGGCCTCCTCTGCGCGGGAGCGGCGGCGAGAATCGGCATGTTCTTCTGGCAGAACGCCCGCGCCAATGACGAAGAGAAAAGGGCCGTTCAATCCAGAATCCAGCACCGGCTCGATGGGTTCCAGCAATATCTATCGTTGGATGCACCCCCAGCACGCATGAGCAATCAGCACCCCTGCGTCTACGAGTCCATGGACTCAAAGACAATGGATTCAAAGATCCTGGGTCCGCAACTGGGAGAGTGCGGCATGGCGACATCACTGTTCTCCGATCCGGTGGATCGCTTTGAGGTCGATCTCCGATATGGCAACTTTGTGCTGCGTCAGACGGATCTGTTTCTCAGCGACGGCTTTCCCGTTCCCTTTACGCGTGCCTACACGTCCCTGGATTGGTTCGAGCCAAACCATTTCCATGCCTTTGGCAAGAACGCAAATCACACATATGATATTGCCCCGCTGGGCACGAAGAATCCTTACACCTGGATCGGAATCGCGCTCGAGGATGGCGATTTTCTCTTTTTTGACCGCATATCCAAAGGCACGGGCTATTCTGACGCCCTCTATCGCCACACGGAAACAGGCGGGCGGTTCTACAAGACCATCATCTACTGGAATGAAAACGGCTGGACGACCAAATTGACGGATGGTTCTTTGATTTATTTCCCTGAGTCTTCGAAGGCCACAAAGATCGCGGACGGCGCGCCCACTGAGATTCAGGATGCCAAGGGAAACAAGCTGCACCTGGCACGAGATGCAGACCATAATCTCCAGGAAATCCAGACCGCCCATGGCCATGTGATTCGCCTTACCTATAACGACCGCGGTTGGATCAGGCGTATCGAGGACGACCAGGACCACTGGGTGGCGTACCTGTATAACTCTGACGGCATGCTGGCGACAGTGATACCCTCCTCCGGGAAGAGACGCGACTACGAATACGATGACACGCTGCTGACCGTGGTTCGCGACGAAAGCGGCAACATCCTGGTAAGTAATACTTACGATCAGGGGCGTATTGTCGCCCAGCAATTTGCCGATGGACAGGTCTACGAATACTCGTACCAGGCCTCACCCAGCGGTCAATACATCGAAGAAGCAATCGTGCGCCTGCCAGATGGCTCCCATCAGGCATTTGAGACGGCGCCTTCAATTCCGGACTATGTGAAGCAGCCCAGGCAGTAGGACAGAATCTAAGACCTGCCACGTGTGCCTGGACAACAGCTTTCCATTTTCCGATTCCCCAGTAAACGCCAACAACTCATTCTCCCTGCGGGGTCAGCTCCTTACGTCCGGCGTCGCGCCACTGTTTGTGTAGGAGACTGTTTGTGGGGGCATTCCAGCACGACAATGATGTTCTGATCTTCTCCATCCATTCAATCGAGCCCTTGTCATTCTGAGGGGCCGCTCTTGCCCTTTGGCCCCGAAGAATCCCCGCCACGTTCCTCAGCAAGAGGATCTCTGATTTGCCATTTCTGTCTTGGCAGCAGCTCTCCCCATCCTTGTGCCAGATCGTCCCACTTCGGGTTCACCGATTCAATCAAAGCGATTTTCTTCTTTCGCGTCCAACCTTTGATCTCTTTTTCTCGGCAGATTGGGGCATGAACATCGCTGAAAGGCTCACAGTGAACGAGGCGGTTCACATCGTACGTGCTGGTAAAACCTGGTGTTTCTTTATTTCTATGTTGAAGCACACGATGGAAAACGCTATTGGTAACCCCAGTGTACAGAGTCCCAGAATCGCTGGTGAGAATGTAAACATAGTAGGTTCGCGGTTTTTTCGGCATGCGCACTCTCGGGATTCTTCGGGGCCATAAACCAAAATCGGCCCCTCAGAATGACAAGCTGAATGCTGTAAGAACTGGCCAATATTACCGGGCTCGGCCGACTTTTTTCCGGCCCAAAAAATGGGGCAAACCTAAGCGGAAAATCATCTTCGCGCAGCCTTCCTTTTCGTCCCGATTTGCGCCACCTTCTTTTCCATCCTGATGCGCTTTCTCTCCAGCCGGTATGCGTCTTCCGCTTCGCGTGTAGTGAGGTTGATAGTTGAGGAAGCTGCGATTTCAGCGCGCAGTTGGTTGGCCGCCATCTTTCGGAGTTCCACAAATCCGGGCGCCAGGATTTTGGTGGACTTCAGGCGCTCCAGACTGTCTGTAATTTGTTGAACCGCCAGAGAGATCAGGTACAGGGACTCATAAACTGCCGTCTTGCCGGGACTGCTAAGATTGGTAGTAGCCATGGTCGCCTTTCACTCAGGTGATTTTGGTCAGGGCGGCGTCAGTGATAGAAGCACTGGCGTTGCCCGCTCTTTTTATTCCACATTCCAAGGGCGAATGCAAGGAGAAAGAATGGAATCAATTAAAAAAATCCCGATATCAGGTGACAAGATACAGCATTTCCTATAGCCTGAGATTCATGATTGTAACTATTCAGCTTTCCGACGAGCAAGCCGCAGCGCTACAAGCGAAAGCAGCAGCCCAAGGTTTCAGCCTTGAGCGATGGTTGCAGAGCCTGGCTGAACAGGAGGCACAGGTCCAAGTCGGCAGTGTCGTCGCCGAGATGCGTTCTTTACGGGCACGAGTCAAGCCTGATCCTGAAGGCTGGACGACACGCGATTATGTCAACTTCGGACGCCGGTCTCAGTAAGAATGCCCGCGCTGGTGGTTGATGCCTCTGTTGCCCTTGCCTGGGGACTCCCGGATGAGATAAGTCCATATGCTGACGCAGCGTTAGTCGTTGGGGAACAAAATGGGTTGCGTGTTCCTGAAATCTGGGCGCGGGAAATCACCAATGGGCTCACCCTTGCTTATATCAGGAAACATATCACGCCTGCCGACGAAAAAGCCTTTCTCGCGGCAATGTCTCGCCTCACTATTACCGTCGACGGATCGTCGGCCCTTAATGATCCTTCGGGACGGAACAGTAGCTGCAGTTCGTTTTGGCCTTACCGCTTACGATGCGGCGTATGTTGATCTCGCACTGCGGGAAGGATTACCCCCCGCCACTCTCGATGCCCAGATGCGCAAAGCTGCAGAACGATCCGGCGTTGCTATCTTTGCGCAATAAAATCCAACTCCTCCTCTACCCCTCCCCCGACTCCCGAGTAAACGCCAACAACTCATTCGCTCGACGAATCAGCTCTTTCCTGTCGGCATCGCGCCATTGTTTGGGCAGGAGGCTCTTGCTGGTGCATTCCAGCACGGCCACTATGTTCTGAAGATCAATCTCGGTGGGATACGATGGGGGAATAAAGTCTTCCAGTGCGCCTTTTACGTCTTCCTGATTTACCACCGTCTGGTCGTGCAGGCTGGCGCGCATGCGGCTGCGGACCAGGACGGCCTCAATGTCCGCGCCGGAAAGGGTTCCGGCGTTGTCCAGAAAGAATTTTTCCAGATCGGCTGAGAAGGCCGTCATGCCCGACTTCTTCTGCATGGCGCGCAGCAGCGCCCGGCGCTCTTCCACTGTCTCCGGATAAAACAGGGCGATGTGCTCTTCCGCACGTCCCTGGCGCTTCAGGTCCACCGGCAGCAGGTCAGGGCGGCAGGTGAGGAGAAACCAGATTACCTTGCCGCGATACTCGGTATTACCCATGAATTGCGCGATCTGGGCAAAGACGCGGTTGCTCACGCCACTGTCGCCGGAGCTGGAGCGGTCACCCAGTTGAGCGTCGGCTTCGTCGACAATCACCGCGATGGGGCTCATGGCCTTGAGCAGGTTCAGGACGCGCTCCAGGTTGCCTTCCGTCACGCCCTGCCACATGCTGCGAAAATTCTTGAGCGTCACGGCGGGGACGCCCACCTCACCGGCAAAGCAGGTGGTAATAAAGGTCTTCCCTGTTCCCACCGGCCCGCAGATCACGTAGCCCATGGGCAACACGCTGGTGTTGCCGGACCGGATGGCGGCGGCTGCATCCTGCAGCTTTTTTTTGGCCTGATCGTTGCCCGCCACGTACGAAAGATCGTAACGGCTGGTGACAAACTCCAGCAGCCCGCCTGACTCGGCCTCAATCAGCTCCTTCTTGCATTCGTTCAGGAACTTGAGGGTAAACGGCTGGCGGTTCTGCACCGCGTGCGAGATCAGGCTTTGCAACTGTACGCGCTTCAGGCCCGCGCCCAGCTTGGCCAGGACAGCATCACTCACCTCCGAGCCTGCAGGCAGCGGATGGGTCTTAAGCTGCCAGCGGACAAACTCCAGGCGCTCCGGCTCGTCCGGCAACGGGATGGCAATGGACGACACGCCGGGGTTCTGCACGATGCCCTGATTCAGCTCAATCTGGTTCTCAGAAATAAGAATGATGGTGACATCGGCATTGAGAAAATCCGGATTGCGGGCCCAGCGCTTCAGGATGACCAGCGAGTTGCGGTCCTCGGCCGGCATGCCAAAGACGTCTCCCGCGGGCGCAATGGTCTCGGCAAAATCGATGACCAGGGCGATCTTTTTGCCATCGGCAATGCGCAGGCGCAGATAGTTATCCAGGATGTTCAATACCGCATCGGGATTGCGCGGCAGGCCCGCGGAATAGGTGCTGCCGTGAAAGGTATCGTACCCTTCCAAGGCGCGGCGGAAGTCCGACTGCGTATCCGGGTTGCCAAAGGCCAGCCCGCCTCGGTCGTAATGCAGGACCAGATCGCGTTGGCCAAACAGGGCCGAGGAGAGAAACTCATCCAGCGAGACAAAGTCCGTGCTGCCCGAACGGCGCAACGGAACCAGGTCGCGGACGTTGCCATACAGGACAAACAAGGCGTAAGAGCGCGAATAGTATTTTTCAGAAAGCTCACGCGCCCATGCGGGCAACGCTTCAAGATACGCCGCCGAGTTTACGGATGGTGACGACATCAAAACTCCTTAACCACAGAGGAGCACAGAGGAAAACCAAACTCTTTTAGCCGCGAATGAACGCTAATCAACGCGAATGAAGGCTCCAATGGCTTCTCAATTACGCAATTACCAAGTTACCCAATTACCAAATTTTCTTTCCTAGCTTCGAATGCGCGTGCGCGATATGCCGGTTGAATCCGCACTGGAAGCGTCATCGGCCATGGCCATGACTCCGCTCATCTCTGACGGCAGGTTACTGAAAATTGCCTCCATCTGCTTGACGGTCTCTTCCGTCTGCTCCACATCATGCACCAGGTTCTCAAGCTGGTCGCTCACCTGCTGCGGATCGCGCATGGTGATGGACTGGTCGCGCACCAGTTGCAGCACGTCTTCCATGGCGGAGATCTGCGCGTCAATCACCTGGCGATTTTCCGTGATCTTCTCGAACTTCTCCACCCTCTTGCCCAGGATTTCAATGCGCTTCTTATCGATTTCCTGCACCTTGGGCGGATCGGTGTTCAGCCGCTTCTGCAGTGCCCCAATCTCATTCTTGATGGCATCGGGATCCACGGTCTTCATGTACTGCCGCTGCTGATAGGCGGCCTGCAGCAGGCGAGCGTAACCGTGCAGGAGCCCTTCCAGCCGGGCGTCCATCTGCTGCACAAAAATTTGCGAGGTGGAAGAGAGTTGGGCAAAGTTTGCGCGGATGCCCCCGCAAACCTCGGCCAGCTTGATGTAGCGGGTCTGCAGGTCGCCGGGCAGGTTCCTTAATAGGTCACTCAGGCTTTGCTGGTTTTGCTGTTTCTCTTCCGCCAGCTTCCACGAGCGCACCAGCCGCTGAAAGCGGTTATTGTTGGGAATCACGGAGAGATACATCAACTCAGCGCCGGCAGCCAGGATCACGGGCAAAAAGCTGGCGCTCACCAGCGCAAAGGCCCCGGCCGCCGCCAGACCAATCCAGTTGTACTGGATATGGAAGGCCTCTTTCACGTAATTGATGTTCTTTTGTCCGGTTCCCGGAGTCGGGTCATCAATCGCCATCAGACGCTTACCCTCACGTGGCCGCCAATACCGGGAGCGCGCTTGAGGCTGCCCAGAACGTAGTGTTGCAAGTCGTGGAACTCGCTCTTTTCTTTCAAGCCCAGATCGCGCGGGCGATCAAATGGCACCTGGACATCTTCCACGATGGTTCCCGGATGCGAACTCATAATAAAGATCCTGTCGGCCAGGTAGACAGCCTCTTCCACGTCGTGCGTGACAAAGAGAATTGTACACGCAGTCTCATCCCAGATTTGGAGCAAAAGCTGCTGCATTTCACTGCGTGTCTGGGCATCGAGCGCGCCAAAAGGCTCGTCCATCAGGATCACGGATGGCCGCAGTGCCAGGGTCCGGGCAATGGCCACACGCTGCTGCATCCCGCCGGAAAGCGTCTCCGGATACACGCCGGCAAACTCTGTGAGCCCTACCGCCTTGAGCAGATGGCCTACCGTCTCCTTGCATTGCGCTTCCGGCGTTCCGTTGATCTTAAGGCCGTAGCCTACGTTCTCTTCCACCGTAAGCCAGGGAAACGAGGTGTATTTCTGGAAGACCATGCCGCGATCTTTGCCAGGACCGTGTACGGGCTGGCCGTTGACCAGGATTTCGCCCGCATCGGGCCGGTCCAGTCCGGCAACCATCCGCAGGAGAGTGGACTTCCCGCAGCCTGACGGGCCGAGCAGCACGCGAAATTCGCCGATGTCGCGGCCCGCGGGAGAGAATGCGTCTTCGACTTCCAGATTGATGTCCTTTAAGGCCTCAATACGTTCGCCCTGCGGTGACACAAAGCTGCGGCTCACGTTGTGGATGGCGATTTTCAGCTTCTTAGCTTCCATGGTTCACCGAGGCCTTGCGATGCTGTCCGGCGCCCACAGCGGCCGGCGCTTGAGAGGAGGCAGACTGCGTAACCTGACGCCAGGGAAAGAGGATTTTCTCCAGGAAGGTGAGCAGCGCCCGGAACAGGAATGCCGCTACGCCAATGGCAGCGATGCCGGCATAGACCAGGTCAGGACGATGAAACTGCTCCGCCGACTGGATCATTGCCCCCACTCCTCCGTTGCGGTTTACGATCTCCGCCAGAATCACGTAGGTCCAGCCAATGTCATAGAGGATGCGGAAAGAGGAAAAAATTCCCGGAAACGAGGCGCGAAACATCAGCCATAACACCTGATACCGCTTTGCGCCCAGGGTATATGCAGTTTCCAGCAGAGAGTTGTCCACCCGGTTGACCTCTTCCACCACCACCGCCAGCAGGTAGAAGAACATGCCGAACCAGAGGAAGATCACCTTCATGCGTTCCTCTATGCCGAACAGGCCGATGAACGCAGGAAGAAATGCTGTCAGGGGCATAGAGCGCATGGGCGCAGCCACCGGATTCACCAGGTCATGGACCCAGCGAAAGCTGGCCATAAGCAGGCCAAGCGGAATGGCAATCACCGCGCACCACAGGAACGCCTGGCCTATCCGCAACCAGCTTGTCTCCACGTTCTTGAGCAGCGCGTTTTCGGTAAACAGCGCAGGAAACGCCCGAATCACCTCCATGGGGGTAGGGACGGAGAACCGGTTGACCAGGTCCCAGTGAGTCACAGCGGCCCACACCGCTATTACCACTACCCAGGCGAAAACGGCCAGCGCCAGCCGGACAGCACGGGAAAGCTCAGTTCGAATCTCCCATAGACCGTTCGATGACAAAGTTCTTAACTCCTAAATACCAGATTACCGCTTGCGAGCAATCGGGACATCGCGGGTATCGGTGCATCGGGATATCAGATCAGTAAGACCGGGTTCCTTGAAAATCCTTAGCAAATTTCTCTGCTGATTCGGAAGGATCTCGCTCTTCAATCACCAAATCACCAACTTACCCAATTACCAAATTCTTCCGCTGACCCGATGCCCCGATTTCCCGATGACCGGATGGAATCACTGTCCCGGATTGGCATACAGCTTGATGTCCGTCCGGCGGTTTTTCTCGCGGCCTTCGACCGTGGCATTGCTGTCAATCGGCTTATCAGGACCGTTGCCCGCAGTCCGCAGGCGCGCTCCGGGAAAGCCATACTTTTCCATCAAATACTGCTTGACGGCATCTGCGCGCTGGCGGGAAAGGTCCATGTTGTACGTCCGCGAGCCGGTGGCATCCGTATTGCCTTCAATATCCACCACGGTATTTTCGTAGGCGCGCATCTGGCCGCCAATCTCATCCACCACTTCGCGTGAATCCAGGCTCATGCGCGCCGAATTGGGATCAAAATAAATGGAGCGATGCTGCGTTGCTATTGGGACTGCGCCCTTTGAGGGCGCGTGATATTCAATGGGCGCCTCGCTGGAAGCGGTAGAGAAGCTGCCGCTCAACTGCTGGATGTACCGGCGGTCCAGGCTGTCCTCAGGGTCGTTGGTGTGCTTGATCATGCGCAGCTCGCGGTACATGTCCTGGGCCATGCTGAAGATGTTGGCGTAGTCAGCGTTCGCCCCCTTGGTTCCCATAAAGGAAGTGTTGTCCGCATAATCCGCCAGCTTCACGCCGCCCAGCATGGTCTTGGCCAGGTCAGAAGGAATACTGAAGTCTTTGACCTCACCAATCAGGTTATAAGCACGCGCCGGCTGGTTCTTGATGAACTCCACGCCCTCCAGCCAGCCCTGCGTGAATTTGACCAGCGTTTGCGGGTACTTGGCGGCAAAGCGGTCGCTCACCACGAGAATATCGGCAATAAGACGGTTGGCAATGCGCGTGTCATAGATCTTCTTGGCGCCCGCGCGCTTGGTCACCGCGTCACTCATGTCCGGGTCCCAGGCCACTGCAGCATCAACTTTGTCCTGGGCAAACAGCACCGCCGGCTCAATGCCATCCTTGGTATGCACCGCATTGTTGAAAATATCATTGCGCTGCTCCGTGCTCAGTCCGGAGGTCTTGAGGCCGTTGTAGAGCAGGAAGTGCGAAGGTGTAAATGGAGCAAAAGCCACTTTCTTGCCGGCCAGGTCTTCAATACTGTTGATGCCTTGCTTGCCGATCACGCCATCGGCTCCGCGCGACCAGTCCACCATGAGAAAAGCATGAGAGCCAAAACCCCGCTCCTGAAACTGGGCATAGTCCTTGGCGTAAACGTCCGTGGTGGTTAGCATCACGTCCACGTTGTTGGTGGCCAGGGCAGTAGCGCCGTCCGTCCAGTCATCGATGATCTTGAAGGAGACCTTCAGTCCCTTGGTGCCAAAGATTGAATCGGGAGCGGTGTTCAGGCCGCCATTGGCGACCAATCCGGCAGCGCACCCGACCCAGACGTTCAAGCGCACGCGGATTTCAGGATTGTCCGTGGTGGAGGCCACAGAGAGCGGCTCAGCCGTGTTGATCTTTTGGGTACTGCTGCTGCTGGAGTCCTTGCTTCCGCCCGTCAGCTTGCCAAAATCAACGATGCCGTATTTGTAAAGGGTATAGCCGACCAGCGCCAGCCCGATCACGAAAATCAGAAAGTAGCCGCCTTTTTCGATTTTTACCGCCATGTCGTGTCATCCTCCGGTAAAACGTTTGCGATTGAGTCTCGGTTCTTGCTTTTGCTTGCTCCTCTCCCATTCAGTTCCTGCAGGAGAGTTTGCATTGACGAGTTATGTAACGTTCGATCTAGTGTCGAGTGGCGCCACCGTTCTCACTCAAGCTTGCTGTTCATGCAGCCCGCAGCCGCACATTCGCGATAACGGTCCTCGATAAATTTTGTCCGATCAATGGTCATCCTGGTGGCGCAATCCAGATTCACAAAGAAACCATCTTTGGGGTCATTCTTCGAGCAAGCGGAGTTGCGTGATGCAATCCAGGCAAGCTGACCCCTCTTCAAGGCGGTCTTCCCGTTGGCATCAAGTTTCAGGCTCAACTTCTTGTAGGTGTCATTGAGGTTGTGGTCGGCCTCAATCCAGATTTTGTTAAGGCAGTAGAGACCGTCAAAATCATTCTTAGGATGGTCGCAACTGGATTGGGCAAGAAGTGGCAGAGAGAGCCCCAAAAAGAAGGCGACTAGCATGTTTTTTTTCATGGCGTGCATCTTAGCGCAGAAGCCGGCGGCAAGAAATGCGTTGCCGGGCTTCGGAGTTCCTCTCCAGTCTAGAGTTTTGCTCGTACTTCCCTGTCGGTCTTTCCTGGCCCCTGTCCCCGAACCTGCAATCACTTTCCTGTTCCCTAAGTTTTCTGCGGCTCCTTGCCGCCAATGGTTTTTTCTACTGATCCACCGGTTGTTGCGGCCGCAGGCGCAGCCAGGCCCATTTCAATCTTGAACTGCTTCACCAACTCGCCGGCTTGTAGCGTCTGGGCCTCTTCTTCAATCTTGATCTTCTGCTGGTCCACATTGCTCAGGGCCATATCCATGCGAGCTTCATTCACGGCGGTCTCTTCTTCTATCTTGCGTACCATCTCGTCGTGGGTCTGGCTGATTCCGGCCACCTCAAACTGCTCCATGGCATCGGCCACTTTCTTCTGCCACTGGGCGCGACGGTGGTCGGCAATGGCGTTGAGCGCCTCCTGCGTCTTGCGGTCTTTCTCGCGCATGAAGGCCTGCTTCACCAGCATCGCTTTATCAAAAGCGGCGCGTGCGGTGGTGAGCTGTCCCTGGGTGCGCGCCAGAGCGCTCTTCACCTGTTGCAGTTGAGTAGCAAAGCTGCCGGCCAGATCGTCGCGGTTGCCCTGAATCGAGGCTTTCACCTTGGCAGTAAGGTCGGCCACATCGTTTTTATACTTGGCTTCCTCGCGCTCCAGCAAGGTAACGTTGGCCTTGACCATGGCGATGCTCTCATTCATGCGCGGCACCTGGTCATTCATGTCGCGGATGTTCTGCTCCAGGATGAGTTCGGGGTCCTCAGCCACGGAGATGAAAAAACCAATGAACGAACGTATCACCCTGGTAAAGCGTCTCCACATAAAAAGCTCCTTTGCTTAAGACCGCTTGGCAGTTTTCGGCGCCGCCGCTGGTTCGCTGGCGGTGTTGCCGGTTGTAATGGGGTTTTCCGTGACAAAGTATGCAACTGCGTCAGAAATCTTCTTCTCTTCCTGCTGTTTTTTCAGGCGCCAGCCGAAGAACCGTTCTTTTTCCTGTGCCACTTCATCGTTGTTTTTCTGGATCTTAGCCCGCTGCTCGGCCACCAAACGGTCAATATCGGCCTGAAGCTGGGCGTTTTCTTTCGTCTTGCGCGCTTCCAGGTCGTCCACGGCCCTTTGCTGCACGGTTTCAAAACCGTCCAGCGCGCGATCGCGGCGGACCGCATCCTGGATCACATCCTTGATATCAACACCGGCGGCATCCAGGGCAACCAGAACAGAGGAACGCTTCACATCAGACGGCAAACTGCGAATGTGCTCACTCTGCAGCATCTCTGAGACTTTCAATATGGAATAGCCCTGCGGCGCGGCAGGAATCTCAGCCGCTTTGTAGATCTCATCGAATGTGGCCGCTTGAGAGACTGGAGAGGTGAACTTGGGCACCGTGGCGACGGTCTGGGCAATCTCGGCTACGCTTTGCGCGGGGCTTGGAGCTCGAGCGGCTGCATCGCGATCCGGCGAGTCGCCCTGGGGCACGTTGGCGGCATCATCCACCGAGACAAAGTAGTTGTACCACTTCTTGCTCATGAAACCTCGCTATTCGAGAGCTGGAGCACACCTCACTCCGCTCACCCCCCCTTCGAGCCGAACCGGCGTAGCATTCCAGGGGCCTAAACACACCTTACACGCGACTCAGACAATATTACTGGTCCAGCCGTCATAACGATAGAAAAATGCGTTGCCCGGGGGATACTTTGAAGATTGATATCGTTAGAAAAAACTTATTCCGGGAGAGAGGTCTTTGTCAAATGGCGCCCCCACATGATTACCCGTGGGTAATAATCATCAGGAGGTGCTGGTATCAGGGCACCATATTTTCGCCTTACCCAGCTCCCAACGCTATTATCAGCCAGTAATAGGATGAAATTGGGCAGGCCTTGAGCAAGTTCCAGGTCCGGCAGGTTTTATCAGTCCATTCACGTTCATTGGGGTGATAGATGGCTGCGATAGAGCCCGTTTAAGCTATGTATAATCGTTGCAAACAGCTCTGATTTGGTAACTGGCCCCTATCTGTGCCCAAGATTGCAAGAGAGCGAAGCGAAGAGAACCGCCGCCGGATTGAAGCGGCGGCGCTTGAACTGTTTACCCGGCAAGGCTTTCACGGAACCAAAAGCCGTGAGATTGCCGAAAAAGTCGGCATCTCTACCGGAGCCATCTACACGTATTTCACCAGCAAAGAAGCAATCTACGCCGGTCTGGCGCAAAAATACAGCCTGCACGTGGATGAGTGGGGCCAGCAGACCGTGGGCGCATTGAAGAATCCTCTCTCCAAGCACGACCTCAAGAAGCTGGCTCACGCGATCCATACCAAAATGTATGAGGATCCGGAGTTTTCTTTGATGCTCCTCAGCGACGTCATTGAATTCAAAAACCAGCATTTCCGGGAGGTGTTCCACGACATGCCGGCAAGGTTCCGGCGCCTGCTGGGACCGATCCTGGAGCAGACCAAGAGGAAGCCGGGTTGGCGCGGAGGAGATCCGGCCTTTGCCCTGGCCGCAGTCTATATCTACTTTTTTGTCTATGCATTGGCCGTGCGGCACATGCAGGGCGAGAAGGCCATGGGAGCTGGTTACGAGCAGGGGATCCAGTGGTTTGTTGATCTTCTTTACCGCGGGATATGGGGTTCAATGCCAACAGGCCCGCACGGCAATTCGCACAGAAAATCCAGGAATCATTCTTCCCCAACGCGAATCCTGCACAAGGACATCAATGACTGGGTCGACTATATCCGCTTCGTTTGCGGCCGCCTGTGGAGCTCGCCGCCGGACGATCTGCCCAGCCATTCCCACGAGAACAACAGAAGCAATCCGATCAAGCGGCCCATCCTGTTCCTTCCTGCGATTCCCAAAAACCAGATTGATGAAAACCAGCTTCGTATCGAAGAGGCCGCCCTGGAATTGTTCACCCGGCAGGGCTTTCATGGCACCAATATCCGCGATATTGCGGAGAAGGCTGGGGTCTCCCAGGGCGCCATTTACATGTACTATCCAAGTAAAGAGGCCATTTTCGAAGGCCTGGTGCGAAGTTACCGGCACTGCATGCGCCGGTTTCTTGAGCGCGTCTTCCGGGCCCTCGAAGATCCTTTTTCCCGGGGCGATCTCAGGTTGCTGGTGGCCGCAATCCGGGCCTCAGTCTATGACGACCCTGAATACTGGCTGCTCATGTACATTGACGTGATTGAATTCAAGAACCAGCACTTTGCCAGCCTGTTTCACGATATGCCGGAGCAGTTCCGCCGCCTTCTGGGGCCGGCCAGCGACAGAGTCAAAAAGCAAGCCGGCTGGTGCGGGCTGGAGCCGGCGCTGGTAATGTCGATGATCTATCTCTATTTCTCCACATACTTTACGATCGAAAAAGTTATGCACGGCGACCAGCATCTGGGTGTCTCGGATGACGAAGCAAGTGAGCGGTTGATCGATCTCTTTTGCAACGGGCTGTGGGACTCGCAAGCCAATATCTCGCCTCGCAAATCCCGGACCCAATCCCGGAAGACCGTGCCCGCTGCCAGGCGCGGTGTGCGCCCTGCCAAAGCGTAGCTTCGAGGCAATTCATTTCAGAACGCATTTCTGTTCGCCTTCCCTCTCCGCTGACTGCCTGCTAAACCATTTAGGGTTCGAAAGCCATCCGCCACATTGAGACGTTGGATGTCTCTTCCGATGACCCCGATCCACCGATGACCATTGACCGATTGCTGCACCTTGAATCCGCAGTTCCCTTAAGACGGGTTGCCTCAAAATAAAATGAGTGATTGTTCATTTTTATGATCGTTTGCTTTTTATTTATGGTAGACTTCCCCTCCAAGCTGCCGGTCTGCAGCCCTAGAAGGCAGGCCGCATTTCAAGTTTGGCCTCAAGGTCCGGCAAGCTCAGCCAAGAAAAAGGAGGTCTTCCCCCCATGCGCCGAATTGTGCCCCCATTGATGAAAGTAAAGGGATGGGTGTTAGCCGTATCTGTGCTCGTAACAGCGTGCGCGCTCATCAGTGTGCCGCTCCTAACGGAAGGTGTCTCTGCCTTCGCAACCGGGCCTTCATTTGTCGAGTTCGAAAGCGGGCAGGTACGCCCGATCGCTATGTCTCCCGATGGCACTAGGTTGTTTGCCACCAATACTCCCAACGGCACGCTGGAAATCTTCAACATCACTTCCACCGGCCTCTCGTTCCAGGCTCGGGTTCCCGTGGGCATGGAACCGGTAGCGGTTTCCGCCCGGAGCAACAGCGAAGTCTGGGTTGTCAATCACTTGTCGGACAGCGTGAGCGTGGTGAGCCTTACCGGAACGCCGCACGTTGTTCGTACCCTGCTGGTGGGCGATGAGCCGCGTGATGTGGTGTTTGCCGGCTCTCCGGCGCGCGCCTTCATCACCACCGCACATCGCGGACAGCAACGCACCGATCCCTCGCTGGCCAATGTATCAGGCGCGGGTGATCCGCAACTTACCACTCCGGGCGTTCCGCGGGCGGATGTCTGGGTCTTTGATCCAGCCAACCTCGGCAACACGCTGGGCGGCATTCCGCTCAAGATCATGAGCTTCTTCACGGACACGCCGCGCGCTCTGGCGGTAAGCCCTGACGGAAATACAGTTTTTGTAGCTGGGTTCAGGACCGGCAACCAGACAACGGTAATAAACGAGGGCAGAATCTGTCCTAACTTCACTACCGGCCAGACTTGCAAGCTGGGCAACGGCGATGCAGGTGTTGGCGGACATCTTGGCCCCGGCACGGACGCGACTGGCGAGACGGCTCCTTTCGTCTCCATGATTGTCAAGTTCAACAACAACACCGGTCATTGGCAGGACGAGCTCGACCGCGTTTGGGATGGGTCTGTGGACTTCACCCTGCCGGATACAGACGTCTTTTCCATCAATGCAAACAACCTCACCCAGACTGCCTCCTTCGCCCATGTGGGCACTACGCTCTTTAACATGGTCGTCAACCCGACGACAGGGCATCTGTATGTATCGAACAGTGACGCCCAGAACCAGCGCCGTTTTGAGGGACCGGGAGTTTTTGGCGGCTCGACCGTGCAAGGCCATCTGGCCGAGATGCGGATTACCGTGATCAACGGCTCGGCTGTCACGCCGATTCATCTCAACAAGCACATCAACTACAACATTCTCAATACCAACCCTGCCTTCGATCCCACGGCAGCCAGCCACAGCTTGTCCACGCCGCTGGATATGGCCGTAACCAAAGACGGCAACACTCTCTTTGTCGCTGCCTTTGGCTCCAGCAAGATCGGCGTGTTCAACACCACGGCGCTGGAAAACAATACCTTTGACCCCACGCAGACCAGCGCGAACTACATCACCGTAAGCGGTGGCGGTCCCAGCGGCCTGGCATTGGATCAGACGCGGAACAAGCTGTACGTGATGACCCGCTTTGACGATGCGGTCAAGGTAATCGACCTCACCTCCAACCAGGAAGTTCAGCAACTGCCGCTGCCCAATCCCGAACCGCCGTCAGTGGTTCAAGGGCGGCCATTCTTGTATACCCCGCAGCCTGGCGGCAACGGCGAAGCATCCTGCGCGAGCTGCCACATCTTCGGGGACAAAGACGAGCTCGCATGGGACCTCGGCAACCCGGACAACGCCACCACCACTAATCCTCTTACCATTAACCTTGGCAATCAGGCTCAGCTGGGGTTGACCCTGTTTGGCACGCCAGGACAGATCAACGGAACCGGGCAGCTCAATGTCTTCCATCCGATGAAGGGACCCATGACCGTGCAGACGCTGCGCGGTTTGTCCAACTCGGGAGCCATGCATTGGCGCGGCGACCGTTCCAATGGATTCTTTGGCGTGAACGCCACCGATGAGAATTTGAGCTTTAACAACTTCATCGTGGCCTTCCAGGGCCTGTTGGGCGACAACCAGATCAGCACTGCCGATATGCAGAAGTTCACCAACTTCCAACTCCAGGTTGCGCTGCCACCCAATCCGGTACGCAGCCTGAACAACACACTGAACTCAGCCCAGCAGGCAGGCGAGAAGTTCTTCGCCGGCAATCGCCCCGCGGATGGCATTAATCTGGGCATCCTGGGCGTCATTCTGGGACAAACAGCCTTCACCTGCAATGGTTGCCATGAAGTGGACCCAACGGAGGGTGAATTCGGCACCAGCAAGCATGCCAGCTTTGAGGGTATTCAGCAAGTCTTCAAGATTCCGCATCTGCGCAATATGTATGACAAGGTTGGAATGTTCGGCTTCCCCCGGACCACTTTCTTCAACAACAGCACAAGCGGCTTCCAGGGCGATCAAATCCGTGGCTTCGGCTTCACCAACGAGGGCTCGGTGGATACCCTGTTCCGCTTCTTCAATGCCGTGGTATTTAATCCCCAACTCAACGCGGGCTTCCCCTTGTTCAATCCTGACGCCACGCGGCGCAATGTTGAACAGTACGTGCTCGCATTCGACACCGACTTAGCCCCAATTGTGGGCCAGCAAGTGACACTCACCAGCGGCAATTCGAGCGCCGTGGGACCGCGTATCGCTCTTATGGAGCAGCGTGCGGGAACCGCCTTTACCTCACAGATCCTGGGCGGCAAAACCACGGAATGCGATCTGGTGGCAAAAGTTGTACTGAACGGTGCTGTCAAAGGGTTCCTGTTTGATCCTTCATCCGGGAACTTCCTCGATAACGCCGGCAACGCTACCACTGATACTGCGCTGCGCGGCCTTGCCGCCACCGCGGGACAAGAGGTGACGTTCACTGCCGTGACCCCGGGTTCGGGCTCACGCATTGCCTTTAGCCTCTAGGTATCGTCCCCCTGAAACCCCACGTTGCCGTAAAAGCGCGTGGGGTTTTCTATTGGTGGGTCTTCAGCAACTGCAGATTGGCTAGAGTCTCCTTCCACTCCTTTTTATGCTTCTTAGTTTCGATGGGGCGGGAGAGATCGACGTAGAAATCCAGGATGTTGGAACGCAGCGATGGCGATACCTGGACCAAGCCGCCCCTGGCCAGTCTTTGGAGAAGCTTGGCGTAGGTCTTGTCGGCGAGTTCGTACTCCCCGGCCAGAGTGGGATTGCCGGTGTCGTAATCGCGGTTAGGCAGCTCCAGTTGCCGGGTCTCGAATTCCGTGAGCAGCCTGTCATATAGCGTTACTGTACCCTCCACGCTTTTGATGTACATCTTCTCAGTTTCCGGAGTAGGTGGCTTGATGTCCAGAGAGCGCAAAGGACCAATTTTAGGCAGCAACTTCACGATGAAAGCCAGCACCCTTGACCCGAATCCGGGCCGCTGGTAGTTTTTGCCCCAATCGCGCTCGTACTGCGTCCGTGACAGGAGATAACGAAATCTGCGTGGCTCAAAATTAGGCAGAGCTTCCAGCTCTTTTTTCTTGGTCACCAGCGCCACCTTGGTCAATTGCGGGATCCACTTGCTTACGGCCCTGCGATAGCTGCCGATGGACCGGTCCTCATTGGAAAAAATCTCTGTCAACTGGAGCCCATAGGTCTCGGCAAAGGCGCGATCCAGCAAGGGCTGTGCCACGTCAAAACCTATGAAGTCATGAAATGCATCGGATGTGTACAGTTCCTTGGCAACCTGCAGCACATCAAAGCCGAACTCCGTCTGTATGTGGGCGCTTGGACTCTCTGCATAGGTAACCTCGTCGCCATATTTCTTGCGCAGCTTGGGAAATTGCAATGCTACAGACGCATTGACCGTTGGATGGCCGCTGTTATCGGAAGCATAGTGGCCCATGGCCCCCAGCGCGAAAGCCAACTCGTTTATGTCTTGCGCGTCGTTGAGAAGCGCAGCCACAAAATCACCGCTGCGGACGTAATGGACCAGATCGCTGAAAAACTTGTTGCCCGCTGGATAGTAGCCCATGTCCTGAATCAGGCACCCGCCATAGGCGTAAGCATGTGCGTGACGTAGATCCTCCGGAGTGGCATTGGGATAGCGCTCCAGCAGAAGCCGCTTAATGTGCCGTTGCCAGACAAAATCAATTACCTGCTCGTGCGTGAGCACCGAATAAGCGGTAGAAGGCAGGGCGTTTAGCAAAACAAACATCACGATTAGCAATGCGGCACAAGCGCGGGATAAAGGGCGTGGAATTCGCATACGTTAAAGTTTTCAGCCGATCAGCTCAATAGCTTAGATGTAACATTTCCACTCTGCTGTTTACCTGATGTACCGATTGCCCTTCCCAATAACCTGTTAGCTATCCTCAGCGTTGAAAATCTTAGATGCTTTTCTGATGAACGGATGACGAGATGTCTCGATGGCTCCTGCGTTTCCATGTAACCTGTCCCCAGTGACCTGTAACCCGGCCTTTCAATGTTTTAGTTTCCGCCCACAGTCCCAGGTCCCGGAAGCAACTCCATTGCTATCCTCATCGTCGTCATCATCGTCGCTCTTATTTTCAGCGGTTTTAAAGGTGAAAGTTCCACTCCGTTCATCATCCTTCACCACCACCTGGCCATAGGCGGAGAGACTGTCGCCATCCTTGGGCTTTATCGAAATGCCAATGTTGGTGTACGTGCCTGGCCCTGTGAATTGATCATTTTTCTCCTGGCCCAGAGCGGAGGGGCCAATCGTAAATGACAGCGCCTTTTTGTCCTGCGTGGGAAAATTAAAGAATGCGCTGCCCGCAAGCGGGCCCGTCCCGGTAAAGCAGACGGCGCCGGTAACATTGCGCTGAAATGGTTTCTGAATCTGTGCGCCGCCCTGATCAGGATAGGTTTGAGCACAGGTGATGAGCACGATCAAGACACAAAAAACAAACCGGATGCTTCTCATGGTCACTACCTCGGCGCAGCAAGTATGTAAGGAGCTTAGCTCTCGGCTCTTCGCTGGTTCGGTTAGCGCTTCGCCTTGGCAGCCTCCGCCGTCTGCGGAGCGGTTGCCCCTGTCCTTCGATTGAACCAGGAAACAAGAAGCGAGGAACTCCGCACCGGCAGGAGGCGCTGCAGAAAGTCGAACTGGTAGGCGTCCGGGCCTATCAAGATGCGGGCTTTATTGCGCAGCACTCCTTGTACGATCACGTGCGCCGCCTTCTCCGGCGAGGTGCGCACCAACTTGAGGAACTCTTCGTTCCGGCCCGCCCATTCCTCCGTGCGGGTAGCTGCTCCAGCCCTGGCATTTTCTGCAATGCGCGTGCGAATCCCGCCGGGATGCACACACGTAACATGGATTTTGCTGCCGCTGAGTTCCCCGCTCAAGGCCTGGGTGAATCCGCGGACGGCAAACTTACTGGCGCTGTACGCCGATTGCCCCGGTGGACCAATCAAGCCGAAGACGCTCGAGATGTTCACTATGTGGGCGTCAGGTTCACGCTGCAGCAGCGGAATAAAGAACTTACAGCCGTGGACCACCCCCCAGAAGTTGATGCGGAACAGCCAATCAAATTCATCCAGGGTGAGTTCGGAGAAGTTGCCCCACAGCGCCACTCCTGCGTTGTTGATGAGGAGGGATGCACGGCCAAAATCCTGTCCCACTCTTCGCGCAAAAGACTCAACCGCCGAGGCGTTGGACACGTCAACGTTATAGGTCTTCACCTGTGCCGTACCGAGCAAGCCACGGGTCTCTTCCAGCGTGGCCGGGTTGACGTCGGCCAGGGCCAGTTGCGCCCCGTGGGATGCAAGCTCCTGCGCCAGCGCGCGCCCAATCCCTGAACCCGCGCCCGTCACAACGGCGACCGCGCCTTTAAGGTTCTTCATCGTGACCGCAGTTTAACATCTTTGAAGCCGTACCCGGAATACACAGGATCGCGAGACTCATCACCACTCAGTAATCAGCAGTCGCAAATTTATACACTTGTCAGTCGCCGAACGATCTCGTCAGCCACCGCATCCGCGCGGGCAGCAATCTGATCCGGGGTCTGGTCCTGGATCGGGTGCGGCACATAGACAGCATCAAAGCCGGGACGGCCAAGAGCGCCCGCCTGGACGCGGGCGGGCGTTCTAAATTCAGTAGTGGCCACAGCAACCGCGGGGATGCCCATGTTCTCCAGCCTGACCGTATCGTGCAAACTGCACGTTGTACACGACCCTCAATCAGCCAGCCCTTCAATCACCGCGTCGGCCACGCTCAGTTGCTCGATCACCGGATCGGGAGCGTTCTTGGAGAAGGTCGGCTTCTTCGTCCGAAGAATCTCACCAACGTGGTACCGTTCACGCAGGATTTCTTCCATGCGGTCAAGAAAGAAGCTGCCGCCAGGTTTGCTGATGTCCAGCAAGCCAACCCTCTTCCCTGCCAGGCTAGCCAGCCGCGCCGGAGGCGCTGCGGCCTTTACAACAGTCTCATTCATAGGATTTACGAGTGTCAGCGGCATAAGTTGTTACCCCCGGAATCAAACTCTATGGTTTTCCAATCACGAATCAAAAAATCACAAATCAGAAATGGGATACGTCACCATCTGGCTGCCCCGATCGCCCGTGGACCAGCTTCCGATCACGGCTGAGAATTTTCCCGCTGTCCCTCCGGCAACGACGATTGTGAGCGACTCCGGCGAACGGAATTTCTGATAACAGCGTTCGCCGTCGATGGTGATCTCGCGGTATTGCGAAACAAACTGCGTTCCCTCGCCCGGATCATCCTGGTAGTGGCGCACGGGAATTCCCGTATTCGCAAACAGGAATTCCTTCACCTGCTGCTTGCTGAAGCCGTCCCGATGCAGGGTCTTCACGTGCTCCGGACACAGCACCACCACAGCCTCAAACATCATGCACATGCGGTAAGACCACACCGTGGCCAGTTGCCGGGAGATGGTCTTTAAGATGGTTGTACCGCGCTGCGCATTGTGCTCGCTCACGCCGCGCGGCGGATCGCCGGCAAACAGGGTCAGCGCGCTCTGTGTGGATTTAAGTCCGCGTTCCACGTGCAGCGGCTCCCACGGGCTCTGCTCTTCATTCTCCGCGATGCAGTAAGAGAACTTGCCGGGATTACCCAGCGCGGACATATCAATTCCGTCCGGACGTCCTCCCCCAATGTTCAGGAGAATGAGTTGCAGTGCGCGGCCAAGCGTGCTGTTGGCGCGGGCCACATTGCTGAAGACGTTCTGGCGCGACCAGAAGCCAAGCTGCTGGCGCACCGGGCCATTGATGATGACCAGCGGCGCGGCAAAATGCGTGGTGGCCTGAACCCCATGAATGTTGAAACGTTCATCGCACACCGCGCGCACCAGTGGGAGCAACACGCGCATCATCTCCGGAGCGCAGCCCGCCATCACCGCATTGGCGGCGATCTTCTCGACTGTGGCCTCGCCGTAAAACGGCGCGATGCGGGCGATGATCTCCTGCGCGGGAAAATTGCAGGCCCGCAGCATCGCCTCTACACGTTCCACCGTCGGGGGGATCACCGGCAAAGCGTCGCCGAAATGTTCTGAGCAGTAGGCGAATGGGTCTTCCTGATCGGCCAGAGTGATCCGTGAAGCAGGTTCGGCGGTGCGACGCAAGAACTGAATTCCCGGTGCGCGGCCGTTATTCTGTGTTTCCGCTGTGTGCGTCTCCGGTTCCAGGTGACGGGAACTGCATCCGGGCTTCCACGGGGGTGCGCCATCATGTTCCGGCGCTATAGGAGCGTGCCCAATCGCGGCAGCCAGCTCATTGAGCGCCGCCTTATCGAAACCGATAACCGAACGCAGAACATGCCCGGTTCGATCGAGATGAAAAATAGTGGGAACGGACTGCGGATCGTAAGCCCGTGAAATCTTCAACCCGTGGTCCACTTCCACCGGAAAGCCGATCTGCATCTGCCGGACAAATTCGCGTGTTGTCGCCTCAGCATCCTGCGAAATTCCCACCAGTTGAATAGAATCGCCAATCAGCCGATTTAAATACGGAAGGGTAAGCTGGCAGGTGGGACAATCCGTTTCAAAAAACACCAGGAGCGCATGCCTGCCCTTGGCCACGTTGGGTACTGTCGGTGCGATTTGGCCTTGTTCGATCATGAACGTACCAGTCTATGACAAAACGGGAGTGCAGAATCAAAGAGCGCCTCTAAAATTCCTGATACATTGTGGTGATCTATGTTTGAGAAAGTGGCAAATCTTATGAAGAAATTTCTTGCCGCGTTAATCTTCCTGCTTGCCCTGCCCGCAATACACGCTGCTGAACCTCAGCACCTCTACAAAGTTACCCTCGTGCAAGCCGCGCCGGGCAAGCTGCTCGAGTTGATTGACCTCTACAAGACCCGCGCAACAGCATATCAGGCAGCGGGCGACGAAGCGCCTCTCTGGATGCGCCACAGCCAGGGCGACCACTGGGACCTGATGATCCTCTTCCCCATGGGCGGCTACATAGAGTATTACCAGCCGGAACGCGTCGCCAAACGCAAGAAAGCAGAAGAATCCATGGGCGCCACGCTGGAGAAACTGAAAGCGGACATCGCCTGGCAGGAAGACCTCTTCACCTACGGCCCGCCACTGGCCGATCTGCGCCAGGCGTTTGCCAACGGCGCTTACTTCCACGTGGAGATGTTCGTTGCGCTGCCGGGAAAATTTGCCGACCTCTACCAGGAAAGACAGATGGAGAACGTTTATTCTCAAGCGCTCAAGCAGCCGCAGAATTTCATCTTCGTTCGCGATCAGGGGGCGGCCTGGGACCTATTCACGATTGGCGTTTATCGGGACTTAAAACACTACGCCGAGAGCGCCGACGTTCCCCCCAAAGATCAATCCGCGGCAGCCAGGGCGGCGGGATTCGAATCACCGGGCCAGATCGGACCGTACCTGCGGCGCTTCATCAGCACCCATCACGATACGCTGGCCACGGCGGTGAAATAAAACATCGGGCGATTTCTCGTCTCAGGAGTGAAAGCGGCCACAACGCAGGCCATCGCCCTTCCCAAGGATTTTGCCCCGGGTACAAATGACCCTTAAGGCCGGTGGGGAACAACGTCAAGGATCCCACCGGTCGCTGGGCTGATCTCACTTGTCGCTCCCGGAAGAGTAAAGAAGCACTTAAAGTGGTAGCTACCGCCGATCGTCATCGCACACGCTTCGGAGTCCAACATCGTATCGGTCTCCTTCCCACTGGGGGAGAGAAACACGATTCTCAGCTTGCCTCCTTTGGGGTCCTTGAAACAAACAGTGTCGCCTTTGTGCACTTTTCCTGGGGTGACGATGACTCCGTCATTTTCTTGGTCATACTCGACTGAGATGTTTTGAACCTCAGGAAACTTGTGGGCCGCTGCGATGGCGCCACTTTCAGGAACCTGATGAGTCAAAGTTTCCATAAAACTGAATCCTCCTTATTTGGTTTCAGCTCTCAATTGTTTAAAGCGAAAATCGCCCTGTAAATCCGCCAAGTCGGGATGGTGTGCCATTTCATTGCGGGTTTGGGCAGTGGCCATAGCTGCTGCGGCAAGTGCCCGCTCCCGGTCGCCCAGGGCCTCATAGGTCTGGACCGCGCAAAGCACCACCTGGTCGTCCCTGGCCGGAGAATTCAGGGCGGCAGTGATTTCCGATCTAGCCTGGGCCTTAAAGCCTAGCCGGGCCAAGGCGTAAGCGAGGTGAGCACGGGCAGAAGCGCTGGCTGCACTCGTAGTTACCTGACGCAAGGCCACCGCCAACCCATGCCGATAGGAGTTCTTGGCGTTTACCAGGTCTTTAAGCCGCCGCTGTGCGTCGCCCAGGTTAAGCCAGTAGATAGGCCAGTTGAGCTCCATTGTGACTGCCCGTCGGTAGTAATTCATGGCCTCCTTTTGGCGCCCTTGAAAAGCGAGCATGACTCCCAGGTTATTCAGCATGACCGCAGTTTCTTTCTTGTCCAGCAATGCCCGGTAGACTTTTTCCGCCTCGTCGTACTTAAACACCGCAATGTAAGCAGCAGCCAGGCTTCCATAAGCATCCACCCGATCTGGAGCGTATTCGATGTCTTTCTTATACAGCTCCTCCGCCTGGTCATACTGGCCCTGACGGAATCGAAGGGCTCCCAGGTACTCATAGGGCTTGTAGTTGTTAGGCTCAATGGACATTGCCTGGGCATAGTCGGTCATGGCTGCGTCCAGCCTGTCCTGCAACTCATAAGCCAGACCCGATCCAAGCCAGGCTTCCATGCTGTCAGGTTCAATCTCTTCCACTCGCTTGTAGTCTTCCAATGCTCTTGCATAATCTCCCTGGAACGTGTGCAGGAGCCCGGAGGCCCTCCTTACGGTGGGAGAATCGGGATTCAGCGCCTCTGCCCTGGCCAGCCAGAACTGCGCGTCTTTCCCGGCTTGTTCGTCCCCCTGAGCGCGGTACTTCCTCATGTGCGCCTCTGCCAGTCCAGCCGGAGGCAGGGGTGAATGCGGGTCGATGCGGGCCGCTTCTTGGAGTTCGGGAATTGCGTGGATGAAGTCGGGGGGATCACTCTTCAGATACTCGCGGCCGCTCTTGTATGCGGTGGCTGCCGCTGCGACCACGGTCTCCGGCTGCGATCTCCGGCGAAGATGCAGCGCCCAGGAGACTAATCCCGTTAAGCCGGTGCGGAGGTCACCGAGATCGGCTTCGGCAAAGTGTCCAGAGTAGTCCCGAACATGGGCCATAGTGCGCAAATCAATGACAGCGCCCTCGGCCTCCAGACCATCAGCTTCGGGGTGGAGTTGCAACTGCAGCGCGTGGGTCGCACCAAAAACTCTTCCCGCCTCCTGTGGAGTGGCAACGCCTTTACTCACGGTCCTGGAAAGCGGGATCACGGAGGCTGTGGCCTTTCCCACCTGAATTTGCTTCACTCGTTCTGCCACGTCTTCCAGGATACCCTGGCCCGGCTGCGCGAGGTCACTGAGTGGTTCCGGCAACATAGCCAGGCGAATGGCAGGCGGCGTAAACATACCGACGATCCTCGGGGTGACCAGGGTCGCCACAACAAGACATGCGGCAATCGCCACCACGGGAGCTGGCCTGCGGTAAAAGGGCTTGTGTTCCAGGACGTCGAGTATCTCCGCTGCCGAGCAACGCTCTTCTGGGTTAGCTCGAAGGCAGGGCAGGATGGCCTTGTTCCATCGGCGGGAAAGGCTCTTCACCAGCGTGGTGGGAGCAATAGAGGGATGAACTGTGCCATTGCCCTCGGCGGTTGCTGCAAATGGCTTCTTGCCCGTGACCATCTCGTAAAGGATGACTCCCAGGGAGAAGACGTCAGAGGCTTGTGATGCCTTTCCATCGAGCCAAAGTTCCGGGGCCATGTAGCTTGGTGTGCCGCCCGCAACATTGCTGGCAACCGCGCTGTCTGTAGACAGTCCAAAATCGGTGATGACTGCGCGGGGGCTGCCGTCTTTCCTGCGACAAAGGATAACGTTGCCGGGCTTAAGATCGCGGTGCAGGATATCGCTGCGATGGGCTTCAACTACGCCGGCACAGAGCTGGCGGGCGATGGCCAATGCTTCTGCTTCATCCAGCTTGCCTCGCGCCAGCCTGTCGGAGAGGGTCTCACCATCCAGAAATTCCATGGTGAGGAAGTCCAGATCGCCGAATTCCGTCGGCGTTGTGTGGATCTCATTGACCAGACAAATGTTGGGGTGCCGGACTTTGAGCGCGCCTTCCAGTTCCGGTGACAACAGACGGCCAAACCCGGGCTTGGCCAACTTGATAGCAATCCGTTCTTTGCGCTTGTTGTCAAAAGCTTCATAGACGATCCCCATGCCGCCATCGCCTACGCGGCGCAGGATTTCAAATCGCCCGCAAACAGTTTGACCAGGCTCAAATACCTTCTCCACCACTTCGAGGTCAATGAATTCAATCAAGGGCCTACTCAGAAAGCCGCTCATGCGCTCTTCCCAGGTCACTACTTCAGATACCTCCCGGTAGAGCTCCGGATCATTCTGGCATTCACTCTGCAAGAAGCTGTCACGCTCGTGGAGCGGCTTCTTCAGCGCTTCAGCGGCAAGGTTCATAACACGCTCATCGCGCTCTGCGGGGTGGCTCAGCATATTTTCTTCAATTGCTCGAATCGGTCTTGCTCAATCGTTCAAATAGCCATTTGCGGCCTTCGTGCAGGTGGCGTTCCACCGTTCTCTCGGGCAGGTTGAAGTTCTTCATAATTTCCTTCACCTCATATCCAAAATAGGTTTTGGCCACAAGAATGCCGCAGGTCGTGGGAGACTCTTTCTCCAATTCGTCCAGTAACCGGTCTACTGCCAGACGCACCTCCAGACGGTTGCGCCCCGCCATAACACCTTCCGGTAAATCTTCAAGCGACAATAGCTCTGCTGTTGGCCTCCCCCGCGCACGGTCAATGAGGAAACGACGAAGCTTTATAGTATAGATAGCGAAGAAATGTCCTCGGTCCCGCCAATCAATTACAGGGTTTGCGTCCAGCAGTTTTAAGAAGACTTCGTTCACCAATTCCGTACGCTGGAGAGAATAGTTGGGATGTTCACGATTACGAAGTCGCGCTGCAATCCTTTGCAGCTCCGGCATGAGCTGGCGGAAGATCTCCTCTCCCGCAACCTGGTCGCCTGCATGCCAACGTCGCAGCAGAACCGTAATGTCCTTGGGACTATCTGACACGCGTTGTCCGCTTTATTAGGGTAGACCTGGTGGTTATTATAAGTTAACCGTCGTAAAAACAGAGATTTATGCAGTTTTCTTTCCTGCATCGGAAGGAATGTTAAGGTTTCGCCCTGAAGCGTCCTGTCTTTTTACCTTTGCCACCCACCGGCTCGCCTGCATTCATTTTTTTCGAAACCAGAGTGGCGGAAATATTCAGTCCCTACCGCTATCTCCAGTGCAACCAAATTCCCGTCCTGTACCTGAGTGAGTGTTAAAGGCATCGGTTACCGCCGAAGCTGGAAGGCAGGACGTGTGGAAAGAGAAGGACGCCATCCACTATGTCGGCAGTTGCACATACCTTTGATTCTGATTATGTGAATGCTCTTCGCCAGGGGAATCCTGCGATAGAAGCACATTTCGTTCACCACTTCAGCCCCATTCTGCTGCGAACGCTGCGCCGCAAGGTGCGTTCGGCCGACCAGGCCAGGGACCTCCGCCAGGAGACTTTTCTGCGGGTCCTGGCAGCTGTCCGCTCCGGCCGTGGGGTACACAAGCCCGAGCGGTTTGAGGTATTTGTGATTAGCGTGTGCAATAACATCGTGCGCGAAGCTTATCGCGAGCAAAGCCGCTCCATAGCGCTCTCCGAACTGGAAACCGAACCCGCCGCGGGCTTCCCCAGCGCATACTCACTGGTGTTGGCTGACCAAATTCGCGACAACGTGCGCCGGATGCTTTCCCAACTCGACGTCAATCAGCAGGACATTCTGGAGGCGGCGTTCCTGGACGAGCAAGACAAGGATGAAATCTGCCGCCGGCTGGGCGTTAGCCGCAACTATCTGCGTGTTCTTCTGTATCGGGCGAAAAAGCAGTTCGGCATTCGAGCGGAAGAGCACGCGCTGCAGACTTCCCGGCGGAATCGCTCCCGGCGAGTTCAGCGCGAACACAACAGGGCATGCGCTTCAACTGTACGTCATTCCTCTGCTCCTTGTATCAACGGCAATCTTCTCCTTTCAGCCTGACTATGTCGCAGCGGATTTAGCGGAACCTTGCGCGGCCAGAACATCAATCACATGCCGGACCGTGCGGGTTTCAAAGAGCTTGATAGGCAGAAGTTGCAACTTGATGAGGATCGGCGGCGAGATCACCAGATGGCCAAATAATTCCGTTCGTACGTCTAAATCGTGAATCGCTGCCGGAAGTCTTTCCGGCGGAGTTGCGGCCAGCTTCGTAGCTTCTAACCAGGCATAGTCGCGGGCTGCCTGGAGACTGAAGTTGATAATCACGGTCTCCGTGCGCAGGCCAAATTTCTCCAGCAGCCCGATCAGCGGCGATACCTCCGCCATCTCCTTTTCCACCGTTCCCACCTCGCCCGCCAGCACGGCATTGATCTGATCGAAGTCGGTCTTAAGACCGGCCAACTGCTCTCCCGGAGCTACAGCCGCAGCCGCGATGCCGAGGTCGAGGTTGATGTGCGCATTGATTCCTGTCAGGAGCTGCTGCACGATTAACGGATACCAGGCCGAAGCGGACCGGAATGCCAGACGCCAGCTCAGGGTCGTCGCCTGTCCGGAGCGAAACTGCTCGTATGCAGTCAGATAGCGATTGGCAAAAGTGACATCGAGCTTCTCCATCAGCGGACCGTTTTGGAATTTGCCCTCGTCAATTCCCTCCTTGACGCTGCGAGTCACGCGGCGGTAAAGGGCGGCAAAATAACCAATCCGGCTCTTCTGCGTCCAGGCCCAGTTGATGATCTCGTCCAACTTCTGGATGACTTGTTCTACGGTTTCGACAGATTTGGGAATTGCGGGTGCTGATGCGGCGGCCATGCCGCAGCATCATATCGCGATTTCAATGCCGGTCAAGCAAAGAAACGATCCGAGGGAGCCACAAAACTTGAGAGTTCAAAGCTCAAAGCAATATCGATCGAAACTCTGGGCAGTCAGGACTCGATGATCCGATATACCGATGACCGGATGCACCGATTGCCAAAAGGGACAGGAGGCTCGATACCGAGTTAGCTGTTCTATGGACTGGGCCCTCGGCGGCTCTATGCCACCGCCTCCTCTCTCAACGCCATCTCAATCTCTTCAATCTCAGACTGGCTCAAGCGAAATGCCGCCGCGCCAATGATTCCCTGCACCTGCTTGGGGCTGCGCACGCCCACAATGGCGCCAGTGACCGCCGGCAGGCGCAACGTCCAGGCAATGGCCACCTCGCCCGTAGTACGGCCGTGGCGCTTGCCGATCTCGCCCAGCAGCGCGGCGACGCGCAGATTTCGCGAGAGCAAAGGCTCCTGGAAATTCGGGCTCTTCTTGCGCCAGTCTTCTGACGAAAGTTTCGCGATCCGCTCCCGTGTCATAGCTCCGGACAGCAATCCGGCCTGCATGGGTGAATAGACAATCACGCCAATATTGTTCTGTTGAGCGTACGGCAGAATTTCCGGCTCAACTTCGCGGCGCAAAATGGAATATGGCGGCTGAAGGGAGGTAATAGGAGCGATCTTCTGTGCGCGCTTCATCTGCTCCACATTGAAATTCGAAACGCCGATGTTTCGGGCCTTCCCTTCCTGCTTGAGCCGGAGCATCTCCGTCCAGCCTTCCTCAATGTCCTCCTCGGGAGCAGGCCAATGAAGCTGGTAAAGATCAATCGCGTCCACTTTCAACCGGCGCAGGCTGGCCTCGCACTCCCGGCGAATGGATTCCGCCTTGAGGCTCTGGCTGATCTCTCTCTTCTCATTCCAGACCAGTTCACATTTCGTAAACACAAAAGGACGGTCGCTCCGCCCCTTCAAAGCCGCAGCAACCGTTTCCTCCGAATGCCCCAGGCCGTACACTGCGGCCGTATCAATCCAGTTGATGCCCCCATCCAGCGCCTCATGGATGGCGGCGATGGAGTCCTGGTCATCCTGCGGGCCCCAACTGAAGGACCACCCTCCTCCGCCCATGGCCCATGCGCCAACTCCGATTGGAGTGATAAGAAGATCGCTGTTGCCCAACTTGTGTTTTTGCATCACGTGTCCCCCTTTGCCGGCCTTCCATTCTATTACTGGCCGCGAATGAGCGGGGACCAGGTGTTCTCAATATGGGGATGAGTTGGTTGACCGTGCGCGTTGCAGGAGCCAATGCCTGCATTATGTGGCGAGCAGTTCGGGTACTTCAATTCTGCGGAGTTGGCTGAGGTCGAGTCCCAGACTTTTGCCGACGCCCTCTCCATAGGCCGGATCGGCTTTGTAGAAGTGCGTCACCTGCAACTCCTGAATATGCCTGGACGCCTGTCCCAGGCTGCCGACAATGTTGCTGATGAGGCGCTGCTGCGTATCCTTGGGCATGAGGCGGAACAGGTTGCCGGGTTGGGTGTAGTAGTCGCCCTCGTCGCGATGATTGTGGCGGTCTACCGTGCCGCTGATCATCCTGGGGCGTTCACGATAGGTTGCATCTTGCGTTGGACCGCCAAAACTGTTGGGCTCATAGTTCGGTGATGCGCCGCCATTCCCATTGAAACTCATCGCGCCGTCGCGGTTGTACGTGGCAAACGGGCATTGCGCCCTGTTGATCGGCAGGGAGTCATAGTTGACTCCCAGACGATAGCGGTGTGCATCCGGGTAAGAGATCAGGCGGCCCTGCAGCATTTTGTCCGGTGAAAAGCCCATGCCGGGGACGATGTTACGAGGTTCGAACGCAGACTGCTCGACTTCGGCAAAATAGTTCTCCGGATTGCGATTCAAGGTCAGTTCACCAACCTCGATGAGCGCGTAATCCTTGTGCGGCCAGACTTTGGTGAGGTCGAAGGGATTGATGTGGTAGGTCTCCGCTTCCTTCTCCGGCATCACTTGCATGCACACGCGCCACTTGGGAAAATCCCCCTGCTTGATGGATTCAAAAAGGTCTCGCTGAGAGTAGTCTGGATCAATGCCCCGCATTGCACTGGCTCGTTCGCCGGTAAAGTTCTTGATGCCCTGCCTGGTCTTGAAGTGATATTTTACATAGAAGAGCTCATTCCGTGCGTTGATCAGGCTGAAAGTATGACTGCTGAAGCCATCCATGTGGCGGTAACCGTCGGGCGTTCCACGGTCGGAAAACAGGATCGTGACCTGGTGCAGAGATTCGGGTGAAAGCGACCAGAAATCCCACATCATGGTGGGCGACTTGAGGTTGGTCTCTGGATCGCGCTTCTGGGTGTGGATGAAATCACCGAACTTGAGCGGATCCTTGATAAAGAAGACCGGCGTATTGTTGCCCACCATGTCCCAGTTGCCTTCTTCGGTATAAAACTTGAGGGCAAAGCCGCGGGGATCGCGTTCGGTATCGGCGGAACCCTTTTCTCCGCCGACCACGGAGAAGCGGAGGAATGTTGGTGTGCTTTTGCCGGCCTTCGAAAAGAGCTTGGCCGTAGTGTACCTGGTCATGCCGGCGTTGGTGCAGACGAAATGACCGTGTGCGGCGGAGCCCTTGGCGTGGACTACGCGCTCGGGGATGCGCTCCCGGTTAAAGTGGGCCATTTTTTCGAACAGCAGGAAATCTTCAAGTACAATCGGGCCACGCGGACCCACCGTAAGAGAGTTTTGGTTGTCGCCAACAGGGCGTCCTGCATCGGTGGTCATTACCTTTTTGTCTTCTGGCATACCCTCTCCTTCTTAATACTGCGATCGACACACCGGCCGTGGCATTGCACTGTGGGCGTTAGTGCATTCTTACAATGCTGAAGACCCATCACCTTGACCACGCCGAAAACCCTGTCTTGAGGATTAGCCAAGACCGTCCGCGGACTGAACGCCCGCCGTGGCGGGCTGAATGGTGAGTGCTCAGGTCGGTTCAACAATTATCCGGCGTGCAGCCTGGGCGGGCTGTGCAGAATTGGCCACCTTGGGATTTTAGTTCCGCGGATTCTTGAAAAGCAGCCGCTTAATCGGAACGGAGCGCTTGCACCGCGTCCACCCGGGCGGCGCGGGACGCAGGCAGGGCCGAGGCAATCACGGCAGCCGCGAGGATTACCGCAGCGGACGCAATCAACGGTAGCGCCCCTGGCAGTTGTACCTGTGCGAGATACTTGCCAATCATGCGTTCCAGGACAAAACCAACCAGGAAGCCCGCGGCTACACCTATGCCCGCGATCACCAGCCCTTCTAACAGAACCTTGGTGAGAATGCTGCGTGGTTGGGCACCCAGGGCCATGCGGATTCCGAACTCACGCGTGCGCCCGCTCACCGAAAAAGCCAGCACGCCCGCGACTCCAACCACGGAAATCAATAGCGCCAGGGTGGCAAATCCGCCGAATACAATGGCATTGAGGCGGTCCGGCGTAAGTACCTCTGCGCGAATGTCTTCCAGCGTGCTGGCTCGCTCCACCGGCTGGTCTCCCGCCATCTCGTGGACTGTGCGGATAACCGCAGGAACCAACGCGTACGGGTCATTCTTCGCTCGCACGAACAGTCGTCCGTTAAAGCCTTCCTGGTCGGACGGCTGGTATATCGTCATCGCCGGCGAAGGTATGATATTTTCATCATCCACATCGGGCACCACGCCGACGATGCGCCGTGGCCCGGTGCTGATGCCGATGAACTTCATCACGCCGTCCGTCCACTGCAAGTGCCGGTTCACGGCGTCCCGTCCGGGAAACAATTGCCGTGCAATGCTCTGGCTGATGATGACCACGGGTTCGGCGTCCTCCCGGTCGGTGTCCCTGAAATCGCGCCCCTCCAGGAGCGGTACACCCAGAGTTTCGAAAAATCCCGGTGCGATCGACCGGAACCGCGCGCGCGGATCATCCTGGCCGTTCTCGCGCTTTGCGCCCTCCAGGCTGAAGGTGAAGCTGATGCTCAGCCCCTGGGCGTCGCGCCACGGAACGCTAAAACCTGAAGAAACGTGTTCCACTCCCGGCAGCGTGCTGATCCGGCGCTGCACGTCACGATAAAACGCGCGTACCTGCTCCGGCGTTCGCCCGTAAGACATCACAGGTAGATTCACCGCCAGAACGTGCGCGGTTTCGAATGGTGGCTGTGTCTTTTCCAGCACCAGCAGAGTTCGCAGCAGCGCACCTGCTCCGGCAAGCAAGAGAAACGAGGCTGTAATCTGGGCAACCGCAAAAATTCGGAGCCGCCGGCCGCTTGCCCCGCTAACGCGAGCACCGCTGCTCGATAGTCCCAGCCCTCCTGAGGCATCCGCGGAGGGCAGGCGCGGAACAAAGGCCAGGAAGATGGCTGCAACCGATGCCAGCGCCACCCCGATCCAAACCAGGCTGGAATCGAGCGAGAGATCGAGTGCGCGCACCGAGAAACGGGACGCATAACGCGACAACACGAACACCATCGGGGCCGCGATCAAGACGCCCGCTAACGCCCCGCTGCCGCAAAGCACGAGACCTTCCGCCAACAGTGAACGCCGCAGCATGGCCGTGGTTGCTCCCAACGCCGAACGCACCGCCAACTCGGACTCGCGGCGTACCGTTCGAGCCAGAATAAGGTTGGCAACATTCGAAGCGGCAATCACAAACAGCAGGCCGGATGCCGCGAATAGAATCCACAGGATGGTCTTTGCCTGTGAATTGATCTGGTCGTGCATCCGCGTCACATCGATTTTGAAATGGTCCCCGGATTTATACGTCTCCGGGTGTGCGGACAGCATCGCCGCGTATACCGTGCTCAACTCCGACCGCGCAGCGTCGAGCTGCGCGCCCGGGGCAAGCCGCGCGAAGACCTCCGTCATGCGATGCTCGCGGCCCGTCACCATAGTGGCCGATAGGTGGTGCGGGCTGGTGACCACGTTGGCAATCATCTCGGTTTCCACCGGATATGGCACCGATGGCTCCAGGACCCCTACGATGACCGCCGAACGCGTGCCCTCGAAGCTCCCAAGCCTGAGCGTCTTTCCAATCACGCCGGGATCAGAGTGCAGCCCGGTGCTCCAGTAGCGATACGTCAGCACCACCGCGCCCGCGGCGTTTGGGCCATCGTCGCCGGAATTGAGCAGACGTCCAATCACCGGCCGCAGCCCCATCACCTCGAAGTAGTTGCCATCAACAACCCCGGCGCGGACCTCGCGCGGCTCGCCCAGCCCTACCATGGTAAAGTCGACCGGTGAAAAAGTACCGAGCTCGCTGATCGTCTTCAGTCCACTGCCAACGTCCTTGATTTCCGGGACCGAGAACCTGGAATTGTCTGAGCCGATTCCCGGAGCGCTCTGGCGGATGTAGAGCAACCGGTTCTCATCGCGATTGGCCAGCGGCCGGAGAAGCACGCCTCGAACAACGCTGAAGATTGCCGCATTCGCGCCGATTCCCAGAGCCAGGGTTACGGCCACTGTAATCCACAACGCGCGAACTCGCCCTAAAGAACGTACCGCAACTTTCAAATCGCGAAAGAATGACATGCCTGTTCCTCTACTGGGGTGTATACCACCCTCAAAACTGACTTGTAAACCACATAAGATAGACGAACGGAATGCCAGAAAATCGACACAATCGATACCTTGAATTAAAAGTTTTTTTGCGGGCTTTCAGCCTGCCTGGGCCGAGGAGAGTAGCGGCTTCGATGGGACTGGTAGAGGATCAGCTGGGCCGGCCGTCGGTGATGCGTACTGACCGGCAACTTTCGACCGGGCGCTGCATCGGCCCGGAATTATACGGGCAAGCGGACGGCGCTCCTCGGAAGTACAATAACCGTGTGTGGCTGCCGCCACTCAAAGGAGACCCAAAATGAAAGGAATCCAGAAGAAGCTTGATTTAAGCCAGGAGGCCGTCCGTAACCTCACCCGGACAGAACTGAGAGATGGTAAAGCCGATCTCACCTTGCGGGGCTGCACCCTGGGCACCTGCCCCACCAACTGTGCTTGTCCGCCTCCACGGTGAAAAACTTTGAGCGACGGGTCAGCGCTCCCGTCGCTCAACTTGTTTGACTACCATCCTGTGGGAACTGCTATCAGGCAGCAATTTTACGTTCTTTGCCGAGCAGACGGCCTATAGTGCTTTTGGCCTTCTTTTCCGCCTCCGCCCGTGTTTCAGCCTCTCCCCTCGCCACAATCTCCTCTACCGGACGCAGGCGATAAACGGCAAATCTCCAATTTAGAGCGAGCTGCGTCTGGGGATCTCTGGGCCGTTCAAGGTCATAGGCAAAGCTGGCATCGTGATGAATACGCATTGTGTCCTCCAGAAGCAAGAGCTTGTACAAAACGTAGATGCTTAGGGAGGACCGGTGGTTTCAAGCTTTTCGATTGGCGCGCAGAGATGCGGCAGATTCAGTTCAGGTGAAGTCTGGGCATATCACGGCGGCGGCGGTCCCATAGTGCAAGGTCGACAATTTCCTGGATCATCTCTGCATAGGAACGGCCCGACTTCTTGGCAGCCATATAAAACTCAGAGTTGCTGGAAAGCCACGGATTGGGATTGGCCTCAATCACATAGACCTCGCCCTTTTCCGTCAGTCTCATATCAATCCTGCCATAATCGCGGAGCCGGAGGGCGCGATACGTAGCCAGCGCCGTCTTGCTCAGCAGCTCAGTGATTTTTTCGTCCAGATCCTCCACCGGCGCGGATTTTGTGACCTTATACGCCTCACTGTCCTTGTCCCACTTCACCTCTGTGCCCGCCACCTTGGCCATGCCCGCCGGCAGGCGGGAGAGGTCCAGTTCGATCATCGGCAACACCTCAGGATGCTGATTTCCTATAATGCCAGCGTAGATTTCGCGGCCCTCAATGTACTCTTCAACCAGGGCGGGGGAGTCAAACTCCTCCTGAATGTACTGGATTCTCTCCATCAACTCCTTCACATTCTTGACTACCGAGCCTTGATCGATGCCGATCGAGCCATCCTCGGAAACCGGCTTCACGATCAGCGGGAAGGAGATGTCGTGGCAATGATCCAGGTTTCCGCGAAAACAGGTTGCGAAAAATGGGGTCCGAATGCCATGAAAGGCAAACAGTTTTTTCGCCAGCCCTTTGTCCTGGGCCAGATGCAGCGCCTGTGGGCCGGCGCCGGTGTAGCGCCGCCCCAGAAGATCAAGATAAGCGGCCACGTGCATCTCTTTGTTGTCGTCCCCGGCGTACGACTCCACGATATTGAAGAACAGATCGGCGTCACAGCGGCAGAGCGCCGTCAGAGACTTTTCGTCGCCATCCAGAACCTGGTAACTGGGCTCATGCCCCAGGCTTTCCAGCGCTTCAAAGATCTCCTCGCGGTCGTGCTTCTCCCTCTTCTTTCGTTTCTTTCCCGTGCTGCGCTTTTTCTTTACCGGCTCGGGGGGCGCTTCCTCCTCTTCCCCCCAATTTTCGTAAAGGACAGCTACTTTGAGTTTCTTCTCCATATAGGTCCGCAGGCTATTCTGAACCCTTGAAAATCGATAACTCACTGGGGTCTATTTTTGTCCTGAGCACCATCGCGATGCCTCCAGCAGCGATGACCGAACCGGCAGCCCCCGCCAAAAATTGCAGATCGAATGACGGAGGTTCCTCCAACTCATCGCTGCTTCTGGTGCCACACCATGGTTGAGGCGGGTCGATCATAACCGACGCGCTCCCTGCCAAGATCATCGCGCCGAAGAGGAATAGACCGGTTCCCAGAGACCGCATCAGAATTGTTTTCGACATGCTACCCTCCTCGGCTCCCGGTGCTCCTCGAATTCCTTCTCCTTGTTGATCTCCTTGTTGATTTTCACCTTTGCACAAACTTTCCCCGGATCACATAGTTCATCGCCAGTGCCGTGGCATACACCGTAATCTCGGTGAGATACTCCTTTTCTTTCTTTATATCGGCCCGCAAACTGAGTTCCCCAACTCTCGCCTCGATGGATTCTACTAACTTCTTCGCCAGCGGGCGCTGCACTCCCGTCCAGTAAGCCAGCTTATCCACGAGAGGCTTGCGATTTTCGCGCAGCAGGTCGGCTGCCGGCCGCACCCCCTGCTTTCGCCGTCCGGAGATTTTGAATATGTCCTGAAGGTCCGTATCCAGCGAAAGCTCGCCCGTGGACGGTTGCTCGCTCAGGACGGCCTCATAGAACTCGCCCACCGTAGTCTCCATCTCGTCCACGGTAATGTCCTTGCGTCCCCGCGCTCGGGTGGGTTCGTTGTTGGCCAATTCCTTGGCCACACGATCCACGTAACGGAGTTTCTCAATCGCCGGCCATTCTTTATATTTCTCTCGCCAGCCCGAACGCGGCGTGAGCCAAACCGCAAAAGTCTCAGCAAAGTCCTCGTCAGGATGTTTCTGGGCGTACCAGCCCTCCATGTGACGCACAAAGCTTCGTGAGAAGGCAACCGGACGATAGTCGTCGCGATATCGCCTGCGGTATGGCCCAAAGAGGCGTTTCCACTCCGGCGTCTTATAAAGGCCGTAGGCGTAGTTAATGGCATGGCCCGCTTCGTGCCGGAGGTACATCATGATCTGGCTGGCGTCCTCCAGATCGTTCAGCTCCTTCTCCAGGCGCGCCAGCTTCGGATCCGCAAGATAAAAAGGAATGCCGATGACCGGCTCTCCGGATGGACATCCCCACTCATCGGTCAGATAACACGCAGGGCGGAACTTCTTGAGGCCCTTGCGCTCAATCTCGCGATAGAGTTGCTGGACGAACCGGTCCAGGGTTGACCCTTCGAGTTTGAGCCCCAACTCGCGAATAGGCCGGGTCAGGATCTCCCGCACTTCTGGCGGTGCTTTATCAAATGGACGCAAGTCCAACTCCGCCAATAGGTTAGCATAGGGGCAACCTCGGGCGGCAGTTACTCTCGGTCATACCGCAAACAGACCGGCTACGGCAATTGATGAATGTCAGTACACGGCTTAGCTGGCTGAGTGGGCGGCGTTCCCGGCGACAAATTGGGCGCCGTAAAGTCGAAGAACTCCGTCATATCGGGTTGGAATGCATCCCGGTTGTTCAAACTCGGCAAGTTGAACCTCGTCTCAATGAATTTCAGCATGGCCGTGAAATCCATCGACGTGTGGGAGACAAAATGCGGTTTGGCAAACGGCGAAATCACCATTACTGGAACGCGAAAGCCCGAAATCGTGAAATCTCCTGGTGGATCTCCCGGCGGGATGTCCTGAGGCGGGATTCCGTCCGGATTGACCGTTTTCATGGGCGGCTGGTGATCGTAAAACCCGCCACCCTCGTCGAAAGTGAGAAAGAACACACTATCTTTCCACGAGGGGCTGTTCATCAGGGCAGTGACCAGGCTCTCGGCATAGGCGGCTCCGACTTGAACGCTATTCAACGGATGCTCGTCTTGTCCGGTTTCAACTCCGGTTTCAATCAGCGCGACTTGTGGCAGCGTGCCGTTCTTGGCGTCTGTCGCGAAAGTCTTGGCATCGGCAAAATGGTCCACGTGTTTGGGTGTAAAGTTTCCGAAGAAGTTCATGTAGGTGTCGCCGGTTTTTCCCGGCGCCCAGCCATTGGTCACGTATACCTTCCACGTAATGTTGTTGTCCTGAAGTAACTCAAAGATGGTCTTTGAGGTCAGCCCATTCTTCGGCGGAAAGGCGTGCCCCTGCGACGTAGCCGCCAGGAAGTACATGCGGTTGGGTTGAGTGCGAGCCGGAACGGGGCTGAAAAAGCGGTCGGAAGTGCCAAATTGTGTTGCCGCCCAGTAATAAAATGGCAAGTCCTGATCGGTGTAGAAGCCCATGGCGCGCTTACCTGCAGTGTCTTTATATCCGCTGGTGTGCGCGGCGAATCCGCCCGCCATGGATGCGAATCCATCCATCGGAGGCGGGTCTGCTGGATGGTCCTGATTCGCCAGGTCCATATCTGCGTGAGCCTCCTGCCATGATCCGCTCAGGTCCTCACTACATACGTTCACCATGTGAAAAGGAGACACGTTGGGAGAGTGGTCCCAGGTCTTAAGTGAGACATTGGGCGGTGTACCGTCTATCTCCTGGGAAAGCCCCTGCTTGGCCCGATAAGCATTCAAAGCCGAGCCGAAGTAGTGATCAAAACTGCGGTTCTCCTGCATGAACAGGATGACGTGGTTGACCGACTCGATGGTAGGGGTCGGCGTTGGCGTGGGCGTGGGTGCTGGCGTTGGTGTCGGCGTTGGCGTAGATGACGTGCTGCCGCCGCTCCCACCGCCGTTGTTGTTATTTCCAATAAATCCGGGGGCCGGCCCGGCGCAGCCCACCAGTAACAAGCAGCCAAGAAAAATCGCGATGAACAAAGCTTTTCTCAACACACGTATACCCATCCTCATCCTGAAAGCGTGAAGCGGAGAGCGTGTGAAGCGGGAACTCGAGTCTCGTCACTCATGTTCGGCTTGCACCAGGGGGCCCTCAATAATTCAGCTTCTGGGACTCTGAATGTACGATCAACATCGCAAGCAGCGGGTTGCCTTCAAAAAGTTGTGGCAGCTCACCTTAGTCCTGAGTCCTATCAGTGGAGATCAGTCAAATCACTGTCACTGTCCGGCTGGCCGTCGATCAGTGGTAAGGCTATTTAAGTGTTTGTTTCCAGGCCGGTGAACCTGTCATGAGGATTGCCAAGGCATTGCCCAGGCCGAATGCCCTCCACCGATTGCTCGCTAAAGTCACTCGGAATCAGCACGCGCTCGCCACATTGAGACATCGGTGTTTCTTCCGATAACCCGATGTACCGATGACCCGGTGCCCCGATTATCCGTACGACCCAACTCTCGAACAGCAAGCAGTTGCTTATGGCCTATTTTTTTGCTTCGTCTGGAAAATCTGTGGGTGAGAAACAGTATATGGAGCGATTAACTCGACCTTGCGTTTGATTGTTTGATTTGCTTGCCCAATAGAAGAGGAGCAGTAGCCGTGGCGGTGGGAATGTGGGAAGCGCGGGGTTGGCGCTTTCCAAGAAAGAGGGAAATCCCGATTTTGGTTTTGGGGATTTTCCTCTTTCG